>Ga0213861_10003555_pt1 | contig 12851 bp, 9 predicted proteins | sample PICome_4_FD_160110 | JGI IMG/M metagenome (GOLD analysis project Ga0213861, IMG submission 160110) | Coastal seawater microbial communities near Pivers Island, North Carolina, United States - PICO131 | ecosystem: Environmental > Aquatic > Marine > Coastal | place: USA: North Carolina | collected...
TTGGACAATGAAGCGAGAGCGGCAGCGAGAGAAAGCAGCACGCTGCCTTTCCCGCTCTTGGTGCAAGCGGCCGCCACATTATTGAGCCCAAAAGGCGTCTTTGCATTGGTACTCCCTTTTAAAGAGGAGCAGGGTTTTATTTCGCTTGCCGCCAAAGCAGGGCTTTTTCCTCGTGAAATTATGCAAGTGAGAGGGCATGAGAACGCTCCATTTAAGCGATCTTATATGGCTTTTGGATTTGAAAAAACCCGTTGCCTCCACCGTGAGCTCACCATTGAAACCAGCAGACACCAATACACGGAAGACTATACCGAACTGGTTAAAGATTTTTATTTAAAAATGTAACTTTACTTTGTTGTAATGTTATATTTCTTTAGTTAATTTAGAAGCTAGAAAGCATCGGCTTGTTTTGTGAAAAAAAGCCATCCAAAAAATTAGCTATGAAACCAGACTTATTTGAAGCCCCAGACTATTATGCCTTAGATGATTTGCTGAGCCCAGAGCACCTCTTGGTGAGAGATGCTGCTAGAGCATGGGTCAAGAGAGCCGTGAGTCCGATCATTGAAAAGCATGCCCAAGAAGCTACTTTTCCCACGGAAATCATCAAAGGATTGGCAGAAATTGGTGCCTTTGGACCCTATATTCCTGAAAATTACGGGGGTGCAGGTTTGGATCAAATTAGTTACGGCCTGATCATGCAAGAAATTGAAAGGGGCGACTCTGGAGTGCGCTCCACCGCTTCTGTACAATCTTCATTAGTCATGTATCCTATTTTTACTTACGGAAATGAGGCGCAACGCCAAAAATACCTCCCAAAATTAGCCGCAGGAGAAATGATGGGTTGCTTTGGGCTCACGGAACCAGACCATGGGTCAAATCCGAGCGGCATGACCACCAATATCAAAGACATGGGAGACCATTACCTTTTAAACGGAGCAAAAATGTGGATCTCTAACGCACCTTTTGCAGATATTGCCGTGGTGTGGGCAAAAAATGAAGCCGGAAGAATTAAAGGCGTGATTGTAGAACGCGGTATGGAGGGCTTTTCTACACCAGAGACGCACAATAAATGGAGTTTAAGGGCGTCGGCCACCGGCGAGCTTATCTTTAGCGATGTAAAAATTCCTAAAGAAAATATACTCCCTGAAAAAGACGGATTGGGGGCACCACTGGGCTGCCTAGACTCTGCCCGATACGGCATTGCTTGGGGCGCCATTGGAGCAGCCATGGACTGCTATGACACTGCATTGAGGTATGCCAAGGAGCGTATTCAATTTGGAAAACCCATAGCAGCCACCCAATTACAGCAGAAAAAATTAGCAGAAATGCTCACCGAAATTACCAAGGCGCAACTCTTGGCTTTCCGTTTGGGACAACTCAAAAACCAAGGAAAAGCCACTACTGCTCAAATTTCTATGGCCAAGAGAAACAATGTAGACATGGCTATTAAAATAGCCAGAGAAGCCCGACAGGTATTGGGCGGCATGGGTATTACTGGAGAGTATTCTATTATGAGGCATATGATGAATTTAGAATCTGTGATTACCTATGAAGGCACCCACGACATTCACTTACTCATCACCGGAGCAGATATTACAGGACACCCTGCATTTTCTTCTTAAACGTCCGCACTTTGTGCTGCACGGCGGTTTTATTCTATTTTTGGGAGTAGCCAAATTTTCTTCATAACTTCTTTAAAGTGACTGCTGAAAATTGAGGCAAACGAATTAATTTTATGTCGTGTTTGCCTTAGTAGATTGTAATAATTTTTACGCTTCCTGCGAGCGGGTTTTTAACCCTGCACTGGAGGGAAAGCCCATAGCCGTATTGTCTAACAATGACGGCTGCTTCATTGCGCGCAGCAATGAAGCCAAGGCCCTTGGCCTTCCTATGGGCGCCCCAGCATTCAAATACGAAGCCTTTTGCAAGGAAAAGGGCATAGAGGTGTTTTCTTCCAACTATCCACTCTATGGAGACATGAGCGCGAGGGTCATGCAAATTCTCTCTCAATTCACCCCTGAAATAGAAATCTACAGCATAGACGAGGCCTTCTTACTCCTCAAAGGCTTTGATTATATAGACCTGGCCAGTTATGGCAAAGAAATGCAACAGCGGGTAGAGAAATGGACCGGTATTCCGGTGAGTATTGGAATAGCCCCCACCAAAGCACTGGCCAAAGTAGCCAACAAAATTGCCAAAAAATTCAAAGAGCGCACCGGTGGCGTACACGTCATAGATACAGCAGAAAGCATTACAAAAGCGCTAAAATGGACCCAAATAGCAGATGTTTGGGGCATTGGGCGCCAGCATGCTAGACGCTTAGAAACGGTACAAATAAAAACAGCTTACGATTTTACTAGACTACCAGAAGATTGGGTACGCAAACAAATGGCTGTAGTAGGTTTGCGCTTACAACAAGACCTCAAAGGTATTCCTACCCTAGGGCTAGAGGAAGGGCAGAAAAGTAAAAAAGGTATTGCCACCACCAGGAGTTTTGAAGGAACCATTAGCAGCCTTCCCGAACTGGAAGAACGCATAGCCACTTTTGCCAACCACTGTGCTCAAAAAGCACGCGCCCAGAAAAGTGCCGCTAACATACTGATGGTTTTTCTGCGCAACAATCCCTTTGATCCAAAGGTCCCTAAAATCAGAAAATACCTGGCCATTCCCCTAGCCTATCCTACAGACTCTAGTATTACACTAGGACAGGTAGCCATTAAAGGGCTCAGGGCTTTATACGAGCCTGGAGTGGCCTATAAAAAAGCAGGGGTTATGATCAGTGGTTTGGTGCCTGTAAACGGAAAACAATTGGACCTCTTTCAAAGAGAGCAGCCCAAACACGACGCCCTAATGGCCGTGATGGATAAAATGAACAAACGCTACGGAAATGCCTTAAAAGTAGGCAATCAAGACCTGCAGCGTACCTGGAAAATGAAACAAGAACACCTCAGCAAGCGCTATACCACTTCCCTGTCTGAGATTATTACCGTAAACTCATGAGACTCGTAAAAACAAAAGAAACCCCCAGTTTAAGCTTTTACACACCCCTGACAGAGGGCGGGCAAAAACAACCGATTATTGAAGGGGGTATCTCTGCTGGTTTCCCTTCTCCTGCAGACGATTTCAAAGAGATTCGCATTAGCCTAGATGAGAATCTGGTGCGAAACAAAGAGGCCACCTTTTATGCACGCGTAAGTGGAGAATCAATGACTGGTGCAGGCCTAGACCATGGAGATTTATTGGTTATAGACAGAAGTCTAGAACCTAAAGACGGCAAAATAGCCGTCTGTTTTATAGACGGTGAATTCACCGTAAAAAGACTTAAAATTACCGAAGGGGTGCTTTATCTCATGCCAGAAAACAAGAAATACAAGCCCATTGCAGTCACAGAAGATAATACGTTATTGGTGTGGGGGGTAGTTACCTATGTGATTAAAGCCATATAAATGACAAAACACTCAAGAGCCTTTGTCCGAATAAACAAATGGCCCAATTATTTACAGTGTGTTTGTAAGGCCTGATCTGCTGCTGCGTATCTGTACTTTTTAGCAGCTTTAAACAGTTCACAAGCTGCTTCATTCCTTCCTAAATTAATGAGGGCTAAGCCTTTAATGTATTCAGATTTCCCGGATTTTGGGTTGAGCTCCTGAATCACTTTGTCAAAATAAGGAAGAGACAATTCATATAAACCAGCAGAAAAGTAAGCCGCTCCCGTATTTTCAAAATAAGAGAACTCTAGCGGGTCTAAAGCAGCAGCCTCAGACAACTTCTGTGCGGCATTCATAAAGTCTTGCTGCTGAAAAAAGGCAGATCCTTCTTGAGAGATGGCAAAGGCGCGGTCTACCGTTTCCTTCCCTAAAACAGCTATTTTCTTAAGCACTAAAAAGTCCTTGTCTGCCGGAAACAGCTCAATGGCTCTGTTAGCGACTGCTACAGCAACAGTATCTCCTGTAGGCTTTAAGGCATTACTCGCAATCATATAGTTCTTCCAAACCATAGGATCGTGTTTTACAGAATCTTTAACAAAAATACGGTCTATTTCGGCAGTGTTGCCCTCTTGAATTAACAAGTTCAAATAGTTCGCAAAATGCGGTGGAATAGGCAAGTGCTCATAGGCATCCTTGGCATAATAAGTAGCTGAATCTCGCTGATTTTTCTTAGTGAAAATTTGGCTCATCAATGTTTCACTAAAGCCTAAATAGGGATTGGCGGTAATCCCTGCTCGGAGCATTTCTAAAGCTTTGTCGTCCTGACCATTTTCCATATAATACCTGGCCTTCATAGAGGCAATGGGTAAAGTGGTCACTGAGATATTTGGAATGCCTGGCACTACCTGATCAATCTTGTTTAAAGGATAAGTGAACTTCCCAGCATTGTATTCCCCCAAAAGCACCTGTTGCCCTTTTAGGGATTCATTAGTCAGATAAGTAATGTAAGTTAAAGGGGCTAATAAAATCAAACACACCACAGATACCCAATAGGCATTTTTCATAGGGGTGGGTTTGTGGTCTTTATTAAAAGCTTTGGCGTCTAAAAATAACAAGACTATTAAGGCCATCACTAGCAGCCATACCATTTGCATAATAGGCCTAGCAATAGGAAAGTTTAAGGCGCCATCTACCATATAAGTACTGAGGGACATGGCCAAAAAAGCCACGAAGAACTTGGTGTTCTCCGGCAATTTAGATTTGGCTATATAAACGATATAAGCAATGAGCATACCAAAAAGTCCTAGATACATTAAGAAGCCTGGTATGCCGAGTTCTGTACCTATCTGAATAAAGTCGTTGTGCATATGATAGGGCACCACATAGCCATTAATAAATTCTTTGTCGTATAAAATAGAAATGAGTTTCCAATTCCCAAGACCAGAACCTACTACTGGATTATTTAAAATATGCTCCACTCCTACCATATAAAAACGAAGTCTTCCTGCAATAGATCCATCAGTAGTAGCCTGCACAATAGTTGCAGATCGTTCAAAGAAAGTAGTGTTATTTTTACCAATAGTACTGAGTTCACTAATCCCTACTGCCACCACAAAAGGCACCACAAAATATAAAATAGGAATAAGCAAACGCTTAGGTTTACCCGCCCTAAAATAGTTGTATAAACAAAAGGCCACATACAGAATCAAACTCAACACCAAAGCCACATAAGAGGCCCTAGAGGCAATGAGCACCAAACAAAAAATGGTTAAGGTAATAAGCACTCCATAGGCCATTCGCTGCCATGTTTTCTGTGCTAAATTCATTAGATAGAGTGCAAAAGGCATTTTGATCACCAAAGATAGTGCGGCAATATTAATATTTCCCGTGGTTCCTTTCAATAGCGAAGACCTAGAGGCATTTGCCCCCTGCTTTAACAAGCCCAACAAAGGGTCTAAGACCATATACATCTCTATCAACAAGGCTCCAGTAGCCACCATAGCTATGAGCTTGAATTTGTTGGGTATTTTCTGAAGTAATACAAACACATTCACAAAAGCTATTGAGGTCCCCACCACTCTAGCCAAATTCACCAATACTTCTGTAGGGTTTATGGCATAAAAATACGAGGCAGAAGCCCAAACAATAAAAGCGGCATACAACCAAGAAAATTTAGTCTTAAACAAACTGCCTACGGCCGATGAAAAATACGCGTGATTTTTCAAAATATAAATCGCTGCCAACACACTCACACTATTCAAATACAACCACTGAGGGGCTATCTGGTCTACTGCACCTAGATTGGGTACAAAACCAATGAGCAAGTAAGCAATTAAAAAAGCACTGCTGTATAAGTGATGAACCGTTTGACTGTTAGATTGGTTTGGTGGAGTGTTATTTTTTGCCATTCTATGGAAATTATACTTTTAAATCAAAGGTGAAAATACTCATAAAGCAATCATTGGGCAAATTTAAATAGAATGACTAACGCTAATTACTAATCAGGACAAGTGCCCCATTGCGGCAGTGAGGTCTCGGAAATGGAAGACCCAGTAGAAAAATTAGTGGGCGCTTTGTCAATCAATGACACGCACCATCCACTGAGATTTTGACTAAATGAAGTCGCATTAGAGAACATTCCATCCATTTGGGTCACCTGGCTGGTATTCCAGTCTCCAAGGTCTTGATTGTACTCCAAAGCATTGGCGAACGCATAGGACATATTGGTCACCTTAGCGGTATTCCAGTAGCTCAAAACACCATTGTAGACACTAGCCCCAGCAAATAAATAACTCATGTCTGTAACATTGCTGGTATCCCAAGCAGCAATATTAGGAGTAATGGTTTGTTTGTTCTCAAATAAATTACTCAAATCAGTCACATAAGTAGTGACTAAGAGCGAAATATCTTCCCTGTCATCGGTGATAATGTCTCGAAGCATTTGATCGTTTACCACCAAATATTCAACATCCTCAAAAACCAAAATATCTCCTGGCTTTGCTGCTGAATTGGCTATTAAAGTTAGTCCGTTTGCACCCAAATAAAGACCAGGAGTTTGGACACCCTCTTGCGAATTTGACTCCTCTCCTCCAGTTTCATCTCCTGATTGTTCTTCTGTTTCTCCAGATGTTCCTGTAGTATCCGTTGGTTCATTTTCACTTCCTTCGTCAATTTCAATGGCATCAGAAACTAAGTTGTCTTCTACCAACAAGTCGCCCAATGCGCCAGAATTATCTGAAGTACAGGCAATAGACATAGCCACAAAAAAAGAGAGGAGCATTTTTTTCATTGATAGAAAACAATTTTTACTTAAATATAACACTTTGTAACTGCAAGAAAAAAGCCTTATGAAATTTGAAAACAAAAAGAGATTATATACATTTAACGCACAATGATTTTATCTAATGGAACAAAACAAACAAGCCATTAATCTTACGAATCTATTTGGCAGATTTTCACTTTTAATTATTTATTTCTGGTTTGGAATTTTAAAAATATTAGGCGCCTCTCCTGCAGAACCTTTGGTACACCATCTTTGTGAAATTACCATTCGCAGCTTTATTAGTGATGACATTTTTATTCCAATTTTTGGAGCTCTTGAATGTTCTATAGGAATTCTTTTTTTGTTTAAAAAGTTTACTAAAATTGCCTGTTATATCCTTTGGATACATATTTTTATGACACTAGCTCCTTTGTTTATTTTACAAAATGATACCTGGCATGATTTATTTACGCCCACTTTAATAGGCCAGTATATCATTAAAAACTTGTCTCTGGTAGCGGTTAGTTTATTTATATACAAAGAGAATTCTCATGACTGAGCATTTAAACAAATATGCCCTGATTGTTTTTTTAATACTATTTTCTTCTTGTAAGAAAAAAGAAATAAGAATATATCCTGTGTCATATGCCCATTTTGAAAAATTCATCAATGAAACTAAATATATTACAGATGCAGAAAAATATGGCTGGTCAATTGTGCAGTTGGATGTGTACAATTTTAAAAAAGTGCCAAATGCTACTTGGAAAAAACCAGACGGAATTAACCAGGTCACTTCTGTAAGTCTACCTGTAACTCAAGTGAGTTACAATGACGCTTTAGCCTATTGTAAATGGGCAGGAAAAAGACTCCCAAATTATAATGAATATTGGGATATGGTCAGAAATGATCAAAGAATAATAGTATCCGAAAATACACTTCCCATATCAGAAATTGGCAACGTTAATGTTGTTGGAAATGTATGGGATATAACTGGAGATTTAAATAATGGAATGGTTAGGTTAGCAGGAGGCTCACTATTTTGTTCAAAAAACACCTGCCATGGAACAATCAAAGACAGGGCGTTGTTTGTGGATAGAGAAACAGGTAATATACATATAGGATTTGCTGTAATTGACCTTTAAATCTCACTAATTAAATACCTAATAGGGTTTTAAAATAGTCAATTGTTTTATTAAAGACGCTAAAAATAAAAAGTCAATGTAATTGCTATCAGCTGTAGAATATATACATTTAATTAATAAAACACATTAGTGATACTTATCACTTACAAACGCTTTTTTTAAAATGTTAGCACGTATTATCCAATATAGTATTCACCACAAACTTATAATACTATTATTTACTGCTGGAATTGTAGGATTTGGTATTTATTCCCTTTCTAATATTCCTATTGGAGCGGTACCAGATGTAACCAATAATCAAGTTCAGGTTATTACAACTTCAAGGAACTTAGCAACAGAAGATGTTGAAAAGTTCATAACATACCCAGTAGAGTTAGAAATGGCAAACTTGCCTGGTGTAAAAGAAATTCGTTCTATCTCTAAGTTTGGTTTATCGGTTGTAACCATTGTATTTAATGATGAAATGGGGACATATTTACCGCGTCAGCTCATAGCAGAAAAAATAAAAAGTGCTGAAGAAAAAATTCCTTCTGGTTTCGGAAAACCATTTATGGGTCCAGTCTCTACAGGTCTGGGTGAAATTTATCAATATGTCATTGATGTAGACGCCAAACACTAAGACCAATATTCACTATCAGACCTTCGTACTATTCAAGACTGGGTAGTAAAAAGACAACTTTCAGGTATTCCTGGGGTAGTAGAAGTAAATACTTGGGGTGGCTATTTAAAAACCTATGAAGTGGCCATAAATCCAGAGCAACTTCGTGCTATGGATGTTTCTATTGTTGATGTTTTTTCTGCTCTCGAAAAAAATAATAGTATTGCGGGAGGGGGTTATATTGAAAAAATTAATGAGAGTTATTTTATTAGAGGTGAGGGACTAATAAGTTCAATAAAAGACCTTGAAGACATTGTAGTATTAAAAAAAGGAAGTGTTCCGGTTTATGTTAGGGATGTTGCTGTTGTTGGATTTGGTCACGCAAATCGTTTTGGTGCAATAACAGGTAATGGCGAAGGTGAAAAAGTTCTTGGACAAGTAATGATGCTTAAAGATGCTAACTCAAATGAAGTTATTCAAGCCGTTAAACAACGTGTAGCAGAGATTCAGTCTTCTCTACCGCCGGGTATTACCATCAATCCATTTTTAGAGCGTAGTGAGCTTATTGCAAAAACAACGTTTACCATTGCAGAAAACCTAATTTTAGGCTGTTTAATAGTAATTTTTGTAGTGGTTTTGCTTTTGGGAAACTGGCGCTCTGGATTGGTAGTTGTTTCCGTAATCCCCTTATGTCTTTTATTTGCACTCTCAATGATGTACATTTTTGGTGTAGATGCCAATCTAATGAGTCTGGGAGCCATTGACTTTGGAATTATTATTGATGGCGCTGTAATTATTGTAGAGTTCATAGCCTTTAAAATTACTAGTCAACGCTCAAATTTATTCTCACTTCCTGAAAATGAAAGGCAAGGTTTAATTGATGAGATTACATATAGAGGCGCCTCTAAAATGATGAATTCTGCTGTTTTTGGACAATTGATTATTATTATAGTTTTTATCCCAATTCTATCTTTAGTAGGTGTAGAGGGAAAAATGTTTCGCCCTATGGCATTGGTATTCTGTTTTGCTCTAATAGGTGCTATGATACTCTGTTTCACCTACATACCTGTTATGTCTTCTTTGTTTATTAAACCAAATAATCCTGAAAAGAAAACAATTTCATCTCGATTGATCTCTTTTTTAGAAGATAAATATGTGCCCACTATTGCATGGGCTTTGCGTAAAAAAGAAATAGTATTAAGTATAGCTGTAGGCTTACTATTTTTCACTGGGTTTTTATTTACAAGAATGGGTGGCGAGTTTGTACCAACTTTAGATGAAGGTGATTTTGTCATACAGCCCGTATTAAAAACAGGAACTTCATTGAGTAAAACCATTGAGGCTACTACCCAGATGGAAAAAATACTGAAGAAATTTCCAGAAGTAGAACAAGTAGTGAGTAGGATTGGTGCTGCAGAAGTACCAACTGACCCAATGTCTATGGAAGAAAGTGATGTGATTATAAAACTAAAACCAAAAGACAAATGGACCTCTGCTGAATCTAAGGATGAACTGGCAGACAAATTTAAAGAGGCATTATCTAACCAGATAGCAGGAGTAGATTTTGAATTTACCCAACCGATTGAAATGCGATTTAATGAATTGATTACAGGTGTTAGAGCAGATTTAGCCATTAAAATTTTTGGAGAAGATTTAGATGTCTTATATAGAAAAGCTTTAGAAATAGAAAAAGCAATTCAGAACGTTGAGGGAGCTGCAGATATTTCGGTGGAAAAAACAGCGGGCTTGCCTCAGATGTCAGTAACATATGACCGACAAAAAATTGCTAAATACGGAATGAATATTGAAGACTTAAATAAAGTCATTACTATGGGATTTGCAGGAATGAACGCAGGAACAGTGTTTGAAGGCGAAAAACAATTTGATTTAATGATACGCTATGATAAATCACACAGAAAAGATATTGAAAATATAGAAACAGCGTCTATATCTCTACCTAGTGGAATAAAATTACCACTCAGCGAATTTGCCACCATAAAATACACCAAAGGACCCGCAAAAATTTCGAGAGACAATACCAAACGTAGAATTGTGGTTGGCGTAAATGTTAGAAATAGAGATTTAGAGTCAGTTGTAAAAGATGTACAATCAATTATTGAAAAAGAGGTGAAAATGCCTACAGGATATTCTGTAAGTTATGGGGGGCAATTTGAAAATTTAAGAACGGCAACAGCCAGATTAAAAATAGCCGTGCCAATTGCATTAATCTTGATTTATGTTTTACTCTATTTTGCTTTTAATTCAGTTAAAGAAGCTTTAATGATTTATAGTGCCATTCCTTTGTCTGCTATAGGTGGTGTAATGCTGCTTTATATTCGAGATTTACCTTTTAGTATTTCGGCAGGTGTAGGTTTTATTGCACTCTTCGGTATTGCGGTACTCAACGGTATTGTTTTGATTGAGGAATTTAAAGAATTAAAAGCGCATGGTATAAATAATATCAATAAACGAATATTAATGGGGACAAAAAATAGATTGCGACCTGTATTGCTAACCGCCGCTGCTGCTGCCTTAGGCTTTTTACCTATGGCTATTTCTACATCTGCGGGAGCAGAAGTGCAAAGACCTTTAGCTACCGTAGTGGTTGGAGGGTTAATTACCGCAACTGCACTAACACTTGTTGTGCTACCAATTTTATATGCTATGTTTGACAGAAATGAGCATGCTCCAAAGCTAAAAGCCAAAATTAACTCCAAACTTCTAGTTATTACAGCAGTCTTACTTACACCAATAGTTGGTAGCGCACAGCAAAATTCAATAGGGGCAGATCATACAGTGAAATTGGCCATTGAAAATAATAAGGAATTAAAAGCCAACGCAATAAGAATCAATCAATCCGAACAATTAGTGGGTAGTGCCTTTAACATAGATAAAACACAAGTTTATTATGGTTATGACCAAAATAATATAGCTGAAAATGGCCTTCCCCTTCGTGTTTTTGGAGTGAGTCAATCACTTAAATTTCCAACTATTTATGGTGCACAACACAAAGTAGAAAAACAAAAAGTAGCATTAGCCATTCAGCGCTATGAGTTAAACAAAAGGATAGTTACTAAAGAAGCTTTAAGGTCTTATTACAATGTGGTTTTCAATCAAAATTTAGTTGATCAATATAGGTCTTTAGATAGTTTATATAGACAATTTGCTAGTGCAGCTAAAAAGCGATACGAAGTAGGAGAAACTAATTTATTAGAAAAATTAACCGCTGAAACAAAACAAAAAGAAATTAGCATTTCACTTGCACAGGCTAAAGAAGACGTTTTAAAAGCATATACAATACTCAATCAATGGGTGCAAAGTGATTCATTAATTATTGTCAGTGAAAACACATTACCAAGACTGGCTTTAGACAAACCAAACATTACAAATAACCCAGGGATTTTATATTACAATTCTATAAAAAATTTAACTAAATACACCCTTTCGCTGGAGAGGCAAAAGCTCTTGCCAGATTTGCAATTTTCAGTTTTTCAAGGCACTAATAATGGCATTAATACAAGAAATTATAATGGTTTTCAGATGGGTATTGCAATACCTTTATGGTTTGGGTTTAACAAATCAAAAATCAATGCAGCAAAAACCGAAACATTTATTGTAGCAAACGAATTTGAGAACTTCAAAATTCAACTACAAACAAAATATAATAGCTTAATTTCTGATTTAAAAAAATATCAAGAAACGGTTGATTATTACGTAACTACAGGACGGCAACTCTCTTTAGAATTGAAATTAACCGCTTCAAAAGCATTTCAAAACGGTGAAATAGATTTCTTGCAATATGTGCAACTATTAGAGAGTTCAAGAAATATTGAAATTAGCTATCTACATAGCCTCAATAAGTATAACAACACCGTGTTGGAATTAAATTATTTAACCAATTAAATATGAAAAACACCCCCAGCATTATATCAAATTCTATGCACTTCAGAAACCTTTTATTAGTGGCAATAATAGTTTTCAGTTCTTGTAATTCAAATGAAAAGAACAAAACAATTGAAACAGGTATTATTGAAACAACCCAGAATAAAGATTTAATTACTATTACAGAAAACCAGTTTTTATCTGGTAGTATGAAGGTTGGTAAAATTACAAGACAATCATTTAATACCATTGTAAAAGCGAATGGAATGTTTGCTGTTCCTCCAGAAAATCAGTCAGATGTAAGTACTTATTTTGAAGGATATGTAAAAAATATTAGTTTGTTACCTGGTGACCCTGTCAGAAAAGGACAAACCTTATTTACTATTGAAAATCCCGCGTATGTTACAATTCAGCAAGAATTTCTAGAAGCTAAAGGGCGTCTAAACTATCTAAAATCTGACTATGAACGCCAAAAAGAGTTAATTGATGACAATATTACCTCTCAGAAAAAATTATTAAAGGCAGAATCGGAGTATGCG
>Ga0213861_10003557_pt1 | contig 12850 bp, 10 predicted proteins | sample PICome_4_FD_160110 | JGI IMG/M metagenome (GOLD analysis project Ga0213861, IMG submission 160110) | Coastal seawater microbial communities near Pivers Island, North Carolina, United States - PICO131 | ecosystem: Environmental > Aquatic > Marine > Coastal | place: USA: North Carolina...
ACCGATGCCAGCAAAATTGATATTCGTAAAAACCATAAATCTACCTGGTGCATGAGCTTGAAATTCGCCCAGCATGGATTTGATGTATTCCTGTTGCGAATTGCTATCGCCTCGGCCAAAACCACGACCACTTAGGTTGACCATTACCCCCATATTGATCTCATTCATCTCACCGAGCAATTGATCGATACGCTCCTTATTGATTCCACCCTGATGGCTATGGATATCTACAAAAGGAAACTTAGCTCGAGTGACGATATGCTCAGGCACTTTCAGTGTAGATGGCGGATTATACTCTTCAAAGCTCATTTCCTGAGCCATCCCCTGATTCGCCAGAAGCAAAGCCAGAAGTACAAGAGTAGTTGATTTCAATAGGTTCATAGGTTCTAGGTTAAGTCTTTAAAATAGAAAAAAAGGCTTCTATTTATCTAGAAGCCTTTGATTTGTTATCGTGTCGTTCCTCCATTTATAGTCTGACCGAAAAAGATTGCATTTGCATACATCTTATTTGTTCCAAACCAGAATGCTCGGAAATTCATGTTATCTGCAAATCCAATTATTCTTCCTCTTCCTACACCAGAAATCCGAACTACTCCACCATTCTTAAGTCCTTCGAGATTTGAAGGGTGAAGGTAACCTGATGCTAAAGGACTGTCTGTGTATACCACCGGATTAGCATATGGGTTTTCGGAAGGCTCCATAAACAAGTTATCATTTCGGAAGGTATGGATTTCTGAGCTTTCATAGCCATATCCAATTGGATGGGTGATGTCCAATTTTGCATTGAAAATCGCTCCTCCAGTTACTTTCGCTCCTGTGGTATTTTCATAGTCCGCATAGTTTTTCTGCAAGCCTTTTTCCGCAGGTGCCCCTTCTCGGAAAGTGAAATTCCCTACTTCATTTTGAGCTAGGAATTGAAGTGCACCACCTTTAGCAATCAAAGTTCCTCCTTCGGAAACCCAGCTTTTCAGCGTTGATGCACCAGATTTACCCAAAGAATTATAGCGGCCATCAGGCATCAAAATCACATTGTATCGATCGAGCGTATTACCGCCTATCGCATCCATCGGAAGCAAAGTAACCGGCATCTCATAGCGCTGATCCAATAAATGCCAGATTTCACCTGCCTCATAGCTATCCACTCCGCCTTCTACCAAAAGCGCAATTTTAGGGATTTGAAGAGGTGAAATAGTCGTGGAACCAAGATTTGCCCCAGAAGTATATCCACTCGTTAAAGCATAAATATCTACATGGGCCGCTTGGGCAATTTCACTAATTTTCTGATGCATTTGTTGGGCATCGAGTTTACTTTCACCGGCACCAATCAAAAGCGTTCCTCTACCAAAAGTCTTTCCATCTGGCACCGAAAATCCTGCATTGGATAGTCGAACCAAGAATCCTGCTTCCATTAAGTCATAAGCAGCTTTTGGAGCATAGTAATCAGCCCATTCCATAGCATATTGGTACGCGCCCGCATTTCCAATTACTTTTCCCGGAGCCAACTTTAACGAAGATTTGGTCACTTCGGAGACATTGGCGAGGTTCAGAATTTTACTATTCAAAGCCATGTAATCCAAATTGAAAGCCATCGGATAAGTCCAAGCCGAAATATCATAAAAAAGGCTATCCTGAAAGGTGGTTCGGGTCTCAAACATGGCCTTGATCAATCGATATTGAGGCTGATCAGCTGGCACGATGTAGGCATTTTTCCCTTTAAATTCTTTGCCGTTCACCGTAATATCCTCATTGAGCGTGAAAACTTTGATGTTGTGTTGCAAGATTAAATCGGCAAGGTGGAAGCTTCGCGCATCATCTTCTTTGCTTCCAAAAATGTATGCCTTATTTACATCAGCTGCAGTTTCAGTAGCAATTCCTTGGTAGAAATCTTTCATCCACTGGTTCAGCTCTATACGCATTTCTTTAGCCGCTTGATAGGACGAAAGGTTCGCAGTGAATTGATTCCGGATCGTGAAAGGGAAGCTCAACATGCCATTTGCACTTTCTTGTAAATGTCCTCGTGAACTTGCTTGCTCGAACAAAATTCCGATAGCGCCTTGCACATCTGGATAAGTGGAGCCTTTACCATAATAGAAATCATCGTAATTCTCTTGATTGTAATACAGCGACCCTATTTGATCCAGTGCTTTAGCATGATAAGTCCCGATTTTTTCGGTGAGTTCAAAATTCTTCGTTGGGGTCAAAGGGTGCATTCTTGATGGCACTCCCGGCTGGAAAAAGAAAGTACTGTTTGTGCCCATTTCATGAAAATCCAAATGAATATTTGGAAGCCATTCTTGGAAAACTTTTACCCGATTTCTAGACTCAGGATGCTGTACTGGAAGCCAGTCTCGATTCAAGTCAAACCAATAATGATTGGTACGCCCTCTTGGCCAAGCTTCATTATATTCTGCACCATTTGGATCTCCATTAAGGTTGTATGCTTTATGCGAATTCACCCAAGAAGCAAATCGATTCAGTCCGTCAGGGTTGATCGCCGGGTCAAGCAAAAGCACAATGTTTTCAAGTTCTGCTTCAATTTCATTCGCTGCCGCAAAATGATAGGCTGCCAAAAGAGAAGCATTTGCTCCACTAGGCTCATTTCCATGGACAGAATAGCCCATAAACATCACCACGGGCATTTTCTGAATATCTACCGTTGCATTAGGGTCTCGGAGTTTAGCACGATCAGCTTTGATTTGATCTAGCTTGGCGAGGTTGGCGGGAGTACTAATCGTCAAGACCACCTGAGGCCTTTTCTCATAGGTACGGCCAGTTTCTTGGATCATTACCCGATCCGATGCAGCAGCTACCGCCTTCATGTACATGTAAAGCTGATCGTGTGTCACATGCCAATCACCAACTTGATAACCCAGCACTTGCTCTGGAGTAGGAATGTCCGGATTGTAGGTGTATCCCTTTGGGAGGTAATAGGAAAGATCCACCTGAGCATAACCCACAAGGGTCATAAAAGATAAAATCAAGGAGAACAGAATGCGCTTCATAGAAATAAATAGTTAAACTTTTCCTAAATTCTTACAATTTTTCGATCCAATCACTTATTTTAGTTTCAGTGGTAAAAATAATTGAAGAATAGAAATGGATTTAGTGACTCCGGGATTTGGTTTAATTTATTGGCAAGCTGCTGGCTTAGCTTATATCGCATTTTGGATTTATGCGCTTATTGATTTGGTCCGTGCGGATTTTAAAGACCAAAATTCCAAGCTTGTCTGGGTATTGATTATTCTGATTGCTCCCTTTGGCTGCTTTTTATATTTAGCCCTTTCAAGAAGAGACAAAAAACGTGGATTTAATCCCGATTTTTCAAAAATTTCTAAACCAAAAAATCGATGATCCTTTCATTTGTTCAGAATATGGGTGCGAGTTTTTTAATCATTTTATCAGTATTAAGTTTCATCTATTTAATACTTATGATTTACAGTCTGATTGATATTATCAGGTCAGAGTTCAAAGATCCCAACATGAAATTGATCTGGATTATAATTATTCTTTTTGCCCAATTGATCGGCACTTTGGTCTATTTGGTTATTGGAAAAAGCACTAAAAAATTAACTTACTGATATGTTTGGAATAGGAATAATAGGATTAGCAATCTATGCCTACACGATCTACGATGTAGTCATCAGCAACTTTGCGAGCGATACGGATAAGTTGATCTGGATCCTGATAGTGATTTTGGTTCCATTCTTGGGAACAATCCTTTGGTTCTTGGTAGGCAGAGGCAAAAGGATCAGCTAATGATGTTAGCTAAAAATCTCCTTCACAGCTCCCTCTAATACCGGGAATTCAAACTCAAATCCAGCCTTTTGAATTTTATGAGCAGATACTCGATTCCCTCCGAGTACCATCGCGGCCATTTCTCCTAGAATCAATTTCAACCCAAAACCAGGCACTCCGATTCCAACGAAGGGCTTTCCCTTTGCCTTTGCGGCTACTTTTGTTAGGTGATAATTTGTGGCTGGATTAGGCGCTACAGCATTATAAATGCCCTGAAGCGTAGTTTTTTCCACTGCAAAAACAAAAAGATTTGCGAGGTCTTCGATATGAATCCAACTCATCCACTGATCTCCTTTGCCAAGGGGTGCGGCAACTGGAGGTTTGAGCATTTCACCCAATGCCCCACCATTTGCATCGAGCACAATTCCTATTCGTAGCAAAACGGTTCGTAGGTGTAACTCTTCGATTTTTTTTACTTCATTTTCCCAAGCAACCACCACCTGAGCCAAAAAATCATTACCTGCTTTACTTGTCTCGTCCACCAAGGCCGTTCCGGTATTGAAGCCATAATAGCCTATAGCTGAAGCGGAAATAAAAACATCCGGTTTAGAAACTGCTTTGGCAATGCCATCATAAAGCAATTGGGTGCTGTGAGTTCGGGAATCTAAAATTTCCTTTTTGCGATCATCCGTCCAACGCTTATCCGCCACTCCAGCTCCTGCTAAGTGAATAATACCATCGGCCCATTCGATGCTTTCTTGATCAAGCTGCTTCTTTGTCACATCCCACAGAAAAGACTTTTGGCCTTGATGGCTTCGGCTCAGCCAGGCAACCTTGTAGCCTTTTTGTTCCAAAAGTTGGGTTATTCGCTTTCCTATCAGTCCGGAACCTCCGGTTATTAAGATGTTTTTCATGATTTTCAGATTCAGGATGATAACTTCTAAGAATTGAAATAGTTAAACAAATCCATTCTAACATCCAATCCACAGTTTGATGAATTCCAATTTCTATTCCTAATTTGTCTCAAACTTTTAAAAATTAGCATTGACTATCCAAATTCTGTTTAAAAATTTAATTCGTTGGATTGGCTTGGGAGGGCTTGTAGGTCTTTTATCTGGCTCTGCTTCTGCGATTTTTCTGATTGGACTGGATTGGGCCACAAATTATCGAGAAAGTCATCTTTGGATCATCGCATTCCTACCTTTGGCAGGTTTTCTAATAGGCTGGACCTATTACAAATACGGAGAAAAATCAGTGCGAGGAAATAATCTTCTTCTGGAAGAGCTGTACAAAAGCCAAGCACCGATTCCGCTCCGAATGACTCCTTTAGTACTTTTTGGGACTATTTTTACTCATTTATTTGGAGGATCTGCAGGACGGGAAGGGACCGCAGTACAAATGGGAGGTTCTTTAGCAGATCAACTTACCAAGCTTTTTTCTTTAGCGGAAAATGATCGAAGACTAGTATTAATCGCTGGAGTTGCCGGAGGGTTTGCGTCAGTTTTTGGAACTCCCTTGGCGGGAGCGATTTTCGCTTTGGAGTGGATGTTACATCGGAAATTCAATTGGAAATCGCTCTTTCCGGCATTCTGGACAGCTTTTTTAGCGCATTGGGTTTGCATGTACGTTTGGGGGGTAGGCCATACTGCGTATTTCATACCAGAAGTTGCTCCGCATACGCTGATCAATTTACTTTGGATCATTCCCGCTGGAATTGCTTTTGGTTTATCGGGCAGATTATTTGCCCAAACCACTCACTTTTTTTCTCTTCAATTTTCCAAAAGGATTTCTTACCCTCCACTTAGACCGGTCATTGGCGGACTACTGATTGCCACATTTGTTTGGTTTTCGGACAGCACCACTTACATCGGGCTGGGAGTTCCAAGAATTCTGGAGGCCTTCGAAACTCCATTGCCATGGTATGACTGGTTAGCAAAAACCGGTTTGACAGGTTTTACACTTGGAGCGGGTTTTAAGGGAGGGGAAGTGACGCCACTTTTCTTTACCGGAGCAACTTTGGGGAATGCTTTAGCAACTTGGATCCCTTTGCCACTGGCACTATTAGCTGGAATGGGTTTCGTAGCTGTTTTCTCAGGAGCGACCAATACTCCTTTGGCTTGTACCGTAATGGGAATGGAGCTTTTTGGGTATGAATCTGGAATTTATTTGGGAATTGCCTGTCTGATCGCTTACTTTTTCAGTGGGAAATCCAGTATTTATTCGTCCCAGAATCTTGAAGGGAAATTTTACGCAAACATTTCAAGCTGGCTTAAAAAGAAGAACACCTAGTTCCACGAAAGTTTTTAAAAACCTTTTAAGGCAAGCGCTCTCCACAGGAGCGGCAATAATGATCCAGGTGGGAAATCCCTTTTTTTGCACAGAAAGGACATTGCATATCCGCTTCTGCATCTTGTCTCTTTTTTTGCGCAGCCATCTCTGAAGAAACAATCCCTGTCGGCACAGCAATAATTGCATAACCCAAGAGCATAATAAGCGAGCTCACCAACTGACCTAAGGGAGTAACAGGATAAATATCTCCAAAACCTACCGTGGTCAAGGTGACAATCGCCCAATACATCCCAACGGGAATACTGGTAAATCCATGTTCGGGACCTTCAATGATAAACATGAGCGTTCCCATGATCAACACGATGGTGATCACAAAGCCAATAAAAATTAGAATTTTATGGAGACTGGCTTTCAGCGAACGCGTAAGGTATTCTGCCTCGACGACATATCTTCCAAGTTTCAAAATCCGAATTACCCGGAGTAGCCGAAGCGCTCGGACGACCGAGAGCAGTTGAGAATTAACCACGAAGAAACTGAGGTAAGTAGGTAGGATAGCCAATAAATCCACCATGCCATAAAAGCTGAAAATATAGCCTTTGGGTTTACGAGAAAGCCACACCCGCAATGCATACTCAATGGTAAAGAGTATGGTAGAAATCCATTCCAAGGTCTTGAAAAGATCTCCGTATTCGATCCGGAGGCTTGCTACCGAATCTAAAATGACGATGAGAATACTCCCAAAAATCAGAATTAGCAAGACGATGTCAAACGTTCGTGATGCCCAATCATCCGACTCAAATACTATATGAGCCAATCGCTTTTTGGTAAATGTCATCTGTTTATAATTTGATTTTTATAGGTCATATAGCCTGTCGCGATTTTTCTTCGGGAGAATCTCGAATTGTTGATAATCATCCCTCTGTGTGTCGAATAAGACATGCTCGATTTCATGCTATAATTTAGAAAATATTCTCCTTTCTTTCTTCTAATCGAGGTAATAGACCCGTTTCACACGGGTACTGATGTTGGTGAGGAGCTCGTAGGGAATGGTGCCGATTTGATCTGCCAACTCCTTGAGCGAAATCTCCGGCCCATAAATGATCGCTTCATCTCCAGCTTGTGCCTCTATTTCTGTAATGTCAACCATCAACATATCCATGCAGACATTTCCGATGACCGGAGCTTTTTTTCCCTGAATGAGGACATAGCCTTTTCCATTACTGAATCTTCGATCATAACCATCCGCATAACCAATGGAAAGTGTGGCAATTTTACCACCATTGGGTAAAGATCCTTTGCGAGAATATCCTACAGTTTCTCCTGGGGCTAAAGTTTTTACTTGGGAAATCGTGGTTTTCAAAGTTGAAATCGACTGTAATGAGCTATCGAATCTACCTGTGACCTCCACTCCATAGAGTCCAATTCCTAAGCGCACCATATCAAACTGATAATCCGGAAAAGCAATAATCCCTGCCGAATTTAAGGCATGACAAAGGGGCTTGTAAGGTAAAAATTGAAGAATTTTTTCCTTCATTTCATTGAAAACAGCAAACTGCTTTAGAGAGAACCCTTGGTGAATCGACTCATCTGCTCCTACCAAATGGGTATAAATGGAAGCAATTTCCAACTGTGGATAAGTTTGTATCAATAGCTCTAATTCAGGCAAATCGTTTGGTTCAAATCCAAGACGATGCATTCCAGTATCAAGGTCTAAATGGATTTTTAGCCAGGAATCTTGGCGGCTGCACCATGCTGCAAGGTTTTTGAAAAAAGAAGTAGAAAAGACTACTGGCTCCAAATCAAATTCCTGACATAATGAAAAAGACTCCTCCGCAGGATTCAAAACCATAATAGGAAGTCGGATTCCTTCTTTTCGCAAGGATACACCCTCATCTGTAAATGCCACGGCGAGGTAATCAGCTCCTAAAGTTTGAAGGTGATTGGCAATCTCAGCTGCGCCACCACCATAAGCAAAGGCCTTCACCATCACCATAACTTTGGTACTGGATTTTAACTGTCGCTTATAAAAGTTGAAATTATGGGTGAGCGCATTCAGATTGATCTCGAGAGAAGTACCATGTACCCGCTGTTGTAATCGATTCACTATCCGTTCGAAGCCAAAAGATCTTGCTCCTGTAATCAGGATTAAATCGTTTGAAAATGAATTTGGGTCTAGTACAGAAAGCAGCTCTTCGGTCGAATGAAAGAACCTAAATTTAGTACCTAGCCCTTTTTCCAGTAGTTTAATTTCATCTCCGACTCCATAAATTTCATCGAACTGATAGCGTTCTACCAGCTCCAAAACTTCCTGATAAAGTGATTTGGCATCCCCTTGCTGGAGCATATCCGAAGTGATGAGGACTTTTTTCCGCTTGGGTCGCTGTTGTTGCATGAAATCCAAAGCAACTTTCAACCCAGCCAAATCATTGGTATAGGTATCATCAATAATCAGTGAATCATTCATGCCTGGCTTCAAAGTCAGTCGCATATCCACCGGCTTTAGGTGACTGATTCCTTTTTGGATCAGTGCAGGATCCTGACCCAAAGTAAGTGCTGCAATGATCACATGAGTGATATTCTCCACCGATGCCGTATCAGAAAAGGGAACCTGAAAAGTATGCGTACTCAGATCTTCCTTTACTAAAATCAATCGCGAATGACCAATCTGAAGCTTAAGTGATCTGGTATAAGTCGCCCCAGGATGATCAGACCAGGAGACTCTTCGATTTGCAGGAAATAGCCTTACCATTTCACCTTTGACCAACTCCTGATCCTCAGAATAAATAATCAGTTCCGCGGATTGGAATAAAGATAACTTTTCAGAAAGTTTGGTCTTGAGATCCGGAAAACCCTCTTGGTGGGCTGTTCCTATATTGGTAAAAATCCCGAGTTGGGGTTGGATCATTTCAGCCAAAGCTGCCATTTCGCCAGACTTGGAGATTCCTGCTTCCAGGATGGCAATCTGATGATCTTTTTTTATTCCAAAAATTGAGAGCGGAACGCCAACTTGCGAATTATAACTTTTCGGACTTTTTGCTACCGCAAAACTTTGACTTAAAATCTGTGCGAGCCACTCCTTAACGATCGTTTTTCCATTACTTCCAGTGATTCCAACTACAGGAGACTTGAATTGCTCACGCGTGTATTTGGCAATTTGTTGTAGTGCTATTCGCGTATCCGATACCGCTATGAATGCCTTTGAACCAAAAGCGGCGGCAAGCTTTTCTGCAGATTCAATCGGTATTAAAAACACCTCCACTCCAAGCTCAATCAAAGATGGAATGAAATTTTCACCTCGGGCTTTTGCCCCTTGCAAAGCAACAAAAAGGGTTTTCTCAGGATTGAAAACCTGTCTTGAATCAATGCTTATTTGCTCAATCATTCTATGCTCATCCCCTTGGATAAGCTTGCCCTTGGTGATTATCGCCAGCTGATCGAGACTTATACTATTCAGCATCTTGGGTTGATTGTTTTTTCTTCTTCTTTTTGAAAAAAACCTGCTTTATCCAGCGAGGAAGAAAAACTGCCCCTAAAATCAAGTATGGATAATAGGAGAGCAATCTCCATAGGATACTTGTAATAAAGGTATAACCTTCAAGGAATTGGGTAAAAAACTGTCCGAAGAAAAATTCAGCGGTTCCACTGCTACCAGGAGTAGGAGAGATCATCATCACTATCCACATGATGACTTGCCTTGCAAAGACAATAATATTTTGCTCAATTGATAAGGGTACAAAGGCCGAAATCAAGGCATTCAACATAAAATACCTAGACGACCAGATCAATATCGTGGCTAGAATCAGCGGAAGCCACCAACGGAGACTTTTTCCGGCAAGCTCCTTTGAGGCCTCAATAATTTGATTTCCATATTCATCAGCATCATGCTTCCATTTTCGAAGGAACTTGATCGAAAATAATTTAATCAACAACCACTTAAAAACCCTTGGTCTATAAAACAAAGCCAAAGCCATCACTAGGCTGTAGGAAGCATATAGCGCATAACTGATCCAGAAGATCGCCTGTAGACTATTTTGAAGCTGAGATTCTAGTACTTTATTAGATGGAAAAATATTCCCCTGTGCAAAAAAGAGGATAATTGGGGCTCCTATCACGAAAAATAGATTGTCCAAAATTGCAGTGACCATCACATACGCAATTGCTCTTCCTAGCTTGATTCCTTCTTTATTTAGAATAAACATTGCCACCGCTGTTCCCCCTACTACAGATGGTGTAACTGCCGATGCAAACTCCCAGAGAATAATCACATAAATGGCACGGGTCCAAGTAAGTTGCTTACCGGTAATTTCACGAATTCGAAATACATAGCCTGCATCTCGAATTAGGATAAATAATGCAGCAACTATAATCCAGGGAATTGAGGCATCAAAAACACCCTTCAAACTATTCGCATTGACTGAAGGGTCAAAATAAAACATCCCAAAAACAATCGCTAGGCCGATGATGACTGGAACCCAGGCCTTATTAGGATTGAGCGTTTGAAAGATTTTTTTGTTATCCAACTTCATACCTAGGCGATCTCCAACGGTTCAGTCTTTTCTACCCAAAAATTGTTGAAGCCTTCCCCTATCACAATAGTTACCATTTCCAGTTGAAGAAGTTCCAATATGGCTAAGAAGGTATAAATGACAAAAATTTTATCGGCCTTATAGGCGATAAAGTCTGAAAAAGGTACTTGCTTTTTAAAACTGATTTTTTCCAAGACAAAGTCTTTTTGTTGGGTAATGGTATAAGGATATTGAATTACAGTATGAGTAGTATGATCTTCTCTTGAGGCCAATTTGGCCAAAGTCCGCTGAAACACCTTCAACAATTTATACAAATCTACATGTTGCATTTCAGCATCCACATCATCTACACTGCTCAGCGCACGTAGTTCTGCCAAAATATTTCCACGTTTTTCTTTAGAAAGTTGCTCTCCCTCCATGGCAGAAAGGTCTTCAATCACAGATTTATATTTCTTGTATTCCAAAAGGTTTCTGATCAGCTCTTCCCTAGGATCAATTTCCTCCCCTGCTTCATTTAGCTCGGGCCGAGGCAGGAGCATTCGGGACTTAATCTTCATTAGAGTAGCCGCAAAGAGGATAAAGTCACTTGCCACTTCAATTTCCATTTTCTCTAAATGATGGATATAATCCAGAAAATCATTGGTAATCTTAGAGATAGGAATATCATAAACATCTAGCTCGTCCCGCTCAATAAAGAACAGCATCAAATCGAAAGGGCCTTCGAAGAGTGGTAATTTGATTTCGAAACTCAAAGGATATTTAAATTAATGGTTAATTTTACCACGTAATAGTCAAAGATATCCAATAAAGGTAAAAATTAATTGGTATGACTGCTTAAAGAACAACAACAGTAGATAGTTACACTAGCGGAAAAACAAAGATCCAATAGTAATGTTATCTTTTTTTGAAATTGAATAATCCGAATGCTTATACAACTAGGAGAATTATTAGCCCAAATAAACAGCCCCGCTGACCTCAAAAAGTTCCCCAAGGACAAGTTGGTTCAAATCTGCGATGAGCTGCGCCAATTTATCATCGATAATGTCTCTGTTTATGGAGGCCACTTCGGTGCAAGTTTAGGTGTGGTTGAGCTTACCGTAGCGCTGCACTACATCTTAAATACCCCAGAGGATCAACTTGTATGGGATGTGGGACATCAAGCTTATGGACATAAAATCCTCACTGGCAGAAGAGATCAATTTCACACCAACCGGCTTTATGGTGGGCTTTCAGGTTTTCCAAAGCGAAAAGAAAGTGAGTATGATACATTCGGCGTAGGACATTCGAGTACTTCGATTTCTGCGGCTTTGGGTATGGCCGTTGGATCCAAATACAAAAAATCAGGAATTCAGCATGTAGCAGTCATTGGGGATGGATCCATGACTGGAGGGATGGCTTTTGAAGCGATGAATCATGCGGGTGTAAGCGATACGAATTTGCTGATCATCCTGAATGATAATTGCATGTCCATCGACCCAAATGTCGGTGCGTTAAAAGATTATTTAACAGACATTACCACTTCTCACACTTATAATAAAGTAAAGGATGAAGTCTGGAAAATACTCGGTAAGCTAAGCAAGTTTGGAAGCAGCGCACAGGAAGTTATTTCAAAAGTAGAAGGCGGAATCAAATCTGCTTTGCTAAATCAGAGCAATTTATTTGAGTCATTAAACCTGAGGTATTTTGGTCCAGTAGATGGCCACGACGTGAACCATTTGGCAGAAATTCTCAAGGATTTAAAAGATATTCCAGGCCCAAAAATCCTTCATTGCGTCACTGTAAAAGGTAAGGGCTATGCCCCAGCTGAAAACGGAAATAAAACTACTTGGCATGCTCCAGGTACTTTTGATAAAGTGTCCGGTGAAATTTATAAGAAAACTCCAAGCAAACCACAGGCACCAAAATATCAGGATGTATTCGGCCATACACTATTAGAGTTGGCTGAGATGAACGAAAAAATAATGGGAGTTACTCCTGCCATGCCTTCAGGTTCGTCGATGAATATCATGATGAAAGCAATGCCAGATCGTGCTTTTGACGTAGGTATTGCGGAACAGCATGCCGTTACTTTTTCTGCAGGATTGGCAACACAAGGTTTAATTCCTTTCTGTAATATTTATTCGACTTTCATGCAACGTGCTTACGATCAGGTTGTACATGACGTTTGTTTACAAAATCTCCCGGTAGTGTTATGTCTGGACAGAGCAGGCTTTGCTGGAGCTGATGGACCTACACATCATGGGGCTTATGATATTGCATATTTTAGATGTATTCCGAATCTGGTAGTAGCTGCACCTATG
>Ga0213861_10003558_pt1 | contig 12849 bp, 7 predicted proteins | sample PICome_4_FD_160110 | JGI IMG/M metagenome (GOLD analysis project Ga0213861, IMG submission 160110) | Coastal seawater microbial communities near Pivers Island, North Carolina, United States - PICO131 | ecosystem: Environmental > Aquatic > Marine > Coastal | place: USA: North Carolina | collected...
AACGCGGAGCGATCTTGTTGAGAAGCGGCGCAAGATCAGAATTGCACGTATGGCCAAATCAGATCGTGATGAATTGCTTAAGGAGTTGGAGAAAAAACAATACCTTTATCAGCAGGATCATGAATACATCACCGGTCAGCTTCGTGACTATGGTCTGAAACTTGAAATCTTTCTTTTGCCCAGTGAGCGGGTGCTTCATGACGCTGCTCTTGAAGCTTTGCGAGAGCAAGGGAGCCTGCCGGCTGAGATGCTTCAATCTCGTCTTGCTGTAATTGAGACGGGCATTGATCGGCTCGAACAGCTCATGGGTGGATATGTGGTAAAGGGCGAGGCAGTAGCTCCGGACGGAGAGCTCAAACAAGGTAGCTTTGCCTTAGCCGGTCCTCTTGCTTGGTTTATTGCAGATGACGATACCCTTGCAGGCGCTGTGGTCAGAGAGAGGGGGTTAAGAAGTCCCAGGGTGCTTCCTGGCTCACGCGGAGCCATTAAGACGATTGTCGCCGGCGGCTCAGCTGAACTTGATATTGATGTGACCGGTGGCAAGGCACTTGCTCTCGCTACACTTGAAAACGATAAGCTCGATATCTTCCGCAAAGGAGGATTTTGGATTTGGCCGATCCTCGGGATTGCTCTTTTTTCGACACTCTGTGGAGTGGTTAAATTCATCCAGATTATCCGAATTTTCACCCCACAATCAGAATGGATTGCGGGTATTCTTGCCGCTGTTCGTGAGGGTGATGAGCAAAAAGCAGCTAGCTTGGCGCAACGAGCATCCCATCCGGTTGCCGCTGTCATGCAGCGCTGTTTAACCTATGTCAAAGCCGGCCCAGATGTGGTCGAGGAAGTCCTCTACGAACAACTCATCGGTGTTCAAAACAAACTCCAAAGCTGGCTGCCGTTTATTGCGATCACCGCTGCTACCGCACCACTGCTGGGATTACTTGGAACGGTTTCCGGTATGATCCGCACCTTTAATGTGATCACGATCTCAGGGACGGGTGACGCCAAGCCCCTTGCTGGAGGTATTTCCGAGGCTTTGGTGACTACCTTATTTGGACTCATCGTTGCGATTCCAGCTCTTATTATCCACGCGTTACTTTCGCGCCGCTGCCAAGGCATTTTTCAAAATACGGAAAAGCTTGGCCTGACCTTTGTTAACGGTCTGCGCAACAAGGACCATCAAACCTAAGTTAGCCCATCGTGTTTAGCGAATTCCAGCAAGTTCTCAATCAAGGGGGTCCCATTCTCTGGGCCCTCATTATCCTTGGCATTGGCCTCTATACGATTCTTGCTTCTACCTGGCTTGGTTTGCGGAAAGTAAAATCTGAGCTTGCTGAGTATCGTGTTGTCGGGGGAGATAAACGCCAGACTTCGCGTCAATTTGCGGCCTTTGAGCTCGAGAGGCTTGCGTGGGTTGAACGGCGCATTCCCTTTATTGGAGTTCTTGCGGGAGCAGCTCCGCTCACTGGTTTGTTGGGCACCGTGTCTGGCATGTTGGTTACTTTTTCGGGCTTAGCGGCGAGCAGTGCGGCGACGCCCATTGATAAAATATCGATGGGTATCTCGGAGGCACTGATTACAACACAGGCGGGGCTTCTGCTCGCTATTCCTGCTGCTTTTCTGCTCGCGATGTTGCGTAGCCAAACCGAAACCGCCCAGACAATGCTGCAACAAAAACTGCACGAGGTAATAGTGGCAGATCATCATTTTCCAACGCCTACAGCTTAAACCATGCGCCGCTTCAGACATTTTACCGGCAATGAAAATGCCAGCTCTGAGATCAATATCTCACCGCTGATTGACGTGGTATTTATTCTGCTTATTTTCTTTATCGTAACGACTGTTTTTATCGAAGAAACCGGAGTGGATGTAAACAAGCCCCGAGCCGCTTCGGCCGAGAGTCTTGAAAAACAAGCGATCCTTTTGGCCGTAACGGCCAGTGGCCAAGTCTATCAGGGTGGCCGCAGCATTGGTGTTGACGGTGTGCGCAGTGTGGTAGCGGCGATGCTGGAAAATGATGCTGCTACTCCAGTGATCATTCAGGGTGATGCTGCTGCCAATCACGGCACCATTGTCAAAGTTATCGATGCGGCAAAACTTGCCGGCGCTCAATCGGTCAATCTAGCGACCTCCCAATAAACCGTCAGAACGGAGAAATACGCACCCATGACTCTTAAATCCATCATCCTCGGCATTGCTGTAACGGCTGTATTGCTGGCAGTGCTTGTGGCTACCAGACTGATGGTGTTGACGCCTGTTGATCACGAGTTCGAAATCCGTGAAATAGAAACCGTCTCACTGCCCGAGCCTCCATCAGCTCCCGAAGAGCAGCTTGTCCCAGAGGATATGCCTCCGCCGCCGCCAGCCTTGGTGGATTTGCGCCCTGCTTTAGACATGAGTCAGCCGGCACTGCTAGTCAGTACGCAGAGAGTCGATCCGCGACTCAGTATAGATACATTTTTCACCGATCAGCCGCCTTCACCTTTACCAGAGCTTGTAGAAGTTGCCCGTCCTAAGGTTGCCAAGCCGGCAGTAGAATCATCGCAACAGGCGCCCGTGAGCTTGTCTTTGCCAAAAACAAAATCTGAGTATTCGCTCGGAGAGCTAGACCAACAACCACGCTTGCTTCGTAATCCGTCGGTGGTTTTCCCGCGGAGCATTAAAGATGCTAGTAGTGGACGCGTTGTTGTTCGTGTTGCCATCCTAGCAACGGGACGCAGTGAGTTTATTTCTGTGGTCTCTTCCACCCATGACGAGCTCATCCCATTAGCGCAACGCATTGCCAGTGGCTCACGATTTACTCCACCAACCCGCCAGGGCAAAGCCGTTAAGGCGATCATGACCTGGCCCATTACTATCAAGAAATGAATTATTCAGTGATCAGTTGTTTTTTATTAAGCTGCATAAGCCTTAGTGCTACAGAGCCCCTAGCTTTGAGTAAGGACTACTGGCAGGATGAGGCTTTTCTGAAATCCTTTAATGGTTCCTACCGCATTAATGCACGCATTGAGCCATCGGTGACAAGCGAGCAGCGCAGTTTGTTGGTCTCGATTCAGCCGCTGATGGAAGAGGGAAAAAGGGAGGATGCGTTGGCAATGCTGACGGGTAATGAACTGGCTAAATCATCTGCCGCGATTGCGTTCAACGTAGGCAATATTCAATTTGAATTGGGTGAGCTAGAATCTGCCGAGCAATCTTATCTGCAGGCTTTGAAGTTATTCCCTAGCTTCCGACGTGCGCATCGCAATCTTGGCTTTGTCTATGTGCGCCAGAGTAGCTGGGACAAAGCACTTCCAGCACTCGAGGAATCTATTCGTCTTGGTGATCATGATGCAGCCACCTTTGGCCAACTTGCTTTTGGAAGAATGCAAGCGGGGCAATACGCTTCAGCTCTACAAGCCTTTCAGCTAGCTCAGCTGACGCAGCCTCAAGCGGTTGATTGGAAGGCAGGCACGGCTCAGTGTTTGGAGCAGCTCAAGCGTCATGAAGAAGCTTTGTCATTACTCAATGAGGTGATTGAAGCGAGGCCTGCAGAGACATCTTACTATCTTCTTCAGGCTTCCGTTTATCTGGCGATGAATCGGCCCGATGAAACGATTACTAATTTAGATCTCGTTCGTCGCCTTGGCAAACTTGATGCGGAAAACCACCTTTTATTGGCTAACCTTCACTTGCGTTCGGGCAGTAGTCACCTGGCGCGTCCGGTGATGATGGCGGCGCTGGAGATGGAGCAAAAAGCAGCCTATGGCGCTGTTATCAATTTACTTGAGTTTGCCTCCACCACTCGAGATTGGGCACTTGCACGGGACTTCGCAACCGCGATGCAGAAAGCCTATCCTGATGCCAGTGATGCTAAGCTCGGACAGAAGCGTGAGTATCTCTTGGCCTTTATTGATATTGAGTCAGAGGATCATCCTGAACGAGGAGCAAAAGTTCTTGAGGGCATCATCAAGCAGGACCCTTTAAGTGCTAGCTCACTTATTTTGTTGGCTCGCTATCGTGCCAAAGAGCAGAGGCATCAAGAGGCGGTGATGCTGCTTGAGCAAGCAGTGCGTGTGCAGGGTCATGAATACAGTGCAAACCTTGAGTTGGCGAAAGTGTGTGTGAGCATAAGGCGTTACGAAAAGGCTATCGATCATCTTGATAAAGCATTAAAGATTCAGCCTAGTGATGAGCTTCTCACGTATCGAGAGGCCATTCAGAATCTTGCCGTTGCAAGTGAGTAAAGGGCGATTGTTACGGCGGCTGCTTTCCCTGCCGTTACCCCGCTTTTTACTTAGCTTTTACCTAGCGGACTCTCTGGCTGCGCAGCTGAAGAAAGAAAGCTGTTAGGCCTAGGCACAGCGCGATACAGCCGACCAGTACCAGCAAGCAGGCGTGCGTTGTTTTTGATTCAACACCCAGCCAGTACTTGTGCTCTGCGAGGAAAATATTCCTATTTTTACTTTTACGATAATCCAAGCGATCAATCTCGCCCTTGGTCACTAGTAGGTCAGTGCGGGTATTCACAAAGAAATCTCTAGCTGGCTTTGTGGTGATAGTCACATCCTCCGGATAGGGAGGAATTGCTAATAGAGTCTCTAGGTTTTTGTGTCGTCCTGCGTGGGTAATGGACCTTGAGAGCTCTAATGATTCACTCGCCGTGATGGCCTCAGATGCCATCAGCCGTGTCAGGGCCTCAGTGAGGATCTTGAGTCGTTCACTTTCCTCGGGCTTGAGTCCTTGGTCTTCCATGCCCGCCAGGCGGTTATTGGTGCGCTGCTTCAGTGGGTCAATGTCGGCTTGGATCTTACGGCGTTGTTTTTCAAACAGATTTTCTGTAGCTTGAGTGACCATCATGCCCTCGTAAGCGTAACGCAGTGGCATGACGCGCGCGGGAATGGGTTCTGCTCCTTGCCCTCGCCCTTCGTCGGCACCGTGGAATAAACCGCGGTTCATTTCCTCAAAAGAAACCAGTGCGCCAGCAAGTAGAATTTGTGGAACGAGTAACAAGGGCACCGAGCTCAGGGCAGCCCGCTCAGTGGTAACGATGGATGATATGGTTAATGCCATGGCAGTACCGCAGAGAGCGATCAAGCTCATCCACCCCCAGTGCATTAAAAACATACCGTGAATATCGAGCATGCTATGGCCTAGCCATGTGTAGATGCCGCATTGAAGAAGAGCGGGAACAGAGAGCGATATAAACTTGGCACTTACATATAAAAAAGTCCCCGGTCGGCAATTGCGTTCGCGTCTTAATAAGGGGGAGTCGCGTAAAATTTCAGTCGCGCTGTTGGTGAGGCCCAAGAACATGCCAATGGTGGCGGTGAGAAACAAGTAGACGGGCAAGTGAAGAGCGCTGTTGAACTCATAGGGGCCATCAGGCGAAGCGCGCAAGGTGGCGCCAATGAGTAGGGCGAGTAGAGGAGATTCTAACAGGATGCTGTAAATCGTGCCGCGATTTCTGAATTTTGAAATCAACGAGCGATGCAAGTGGGTGCGGAACAAACGAACCCACTCGGCACTTCGTTGTCTGCGCGTGCGCGTTGGCACTGCCATTTGATCATCATTGAGCATGATATCACCAAGATTACTTTGGTCTGGGCTTTCTCCTTTGCTGACCTCATCGATAAGTTGGCTACCTTCAAATCGCTCTTGCCAGAAGGTCGAAGGGAAGCGCCTCACGCCTCCGCTCTCTCGACTAGCCCTTCCGTGCAGTGGTGTTTCTAATACATCAAAGACAAAATCGGCATCTGCGCTTCTTGGGTCATGGCTTTTCAGTCTCGCTGGCGGCAGGATGTTAAGGTCGCCACAGGCCTCATGAAAATATTGGTGCATGGCTGTTGGGGTGCCGTAGAATGCAATACGTCCTTCCTGATCAAGCATCAGAACCTTATCAAACATCCTTAATACACGAGCACCAGGACGATGCATCGAGGCGACCACAATATTGTCACGAGAGAGGGAATGAAGAGTTTCTGTCACATGCTCGGAGTCTTTGGATGAGAGTCCCGATATCGGTTCATCAAAGAGGAATATTTCTGCGGCACTGCCAAGATCGAGGCCGAGGTTGAGGCGGCTGCGCTCACCTCCACTGAGAGTTTTGTCATCGGCTGAGCCAACGCGCCGCCTTGCTAATGGCTGCAGGGCAAGTTCAGCAAGAATAGACTCCACACGTTTGGAGTGTTCAACGGATGATAGGTGAGGTCTCCTAATGGTGCAGGCGTGAATAAGGTGCTGCCTTACCGTGAGCTGAGGGTTGAGTGCTTCTTCTTGAGGCATGCTCGCGATAAAGGGAGCAAGTTTGACTCGGTGATCATAAAGTGACACACCATTGAGCCTGACCGTGCCGCGGTTGGGTTTGAGATGACCGGCCAAAGCGGATAGTAGCGTGCTTTTACCACTACCACTTGGGCCCATGATGCATAGCATCTCGCCCCGCTTGATAGAAAAGGATACATTATCAAGAATGGTCTTATCATTGCCAAAATGATGATTGAGGTTCTCGACATCTACTGCGCGAATGACGGCGCGCTCTTCATCTAAGAGGCCTTCACTAAAGCGGCAGCGTACGGCCTGGTTGGCACTTATTCTAATGAGCGAGCCATCGACGAGCTTGCAGCTACTCCGCACAGGCTGGCCGTTGACGAGCACGGTTCGCTCAGAACTGATAATGGTGAGATTGCCTTCGGCCGTTTGTGCGTTGTAGTTAATTTTCAACACGGTCTTGCGAGCCAGCCCAGAACTTAGCAGCACATCTCCACGTTTGAGTTCCGATGGATCATTGGAAACAATGCACTCCTGCCTGCCAGCATCCATTTTGAAGCGGCTGCCCGCCTTCATGGCCTGCTTGCGAAGCAACTCCAGACTGGTTTCGGCTTCGCCTGCAAGGATGAGTTTGCTTGATACGGGAAGTTTGTAGACATTACCGACGGCAATTTGCTCCCCAGATTCAAGAGAGATATTTGTTTCGGTGAGTGCCTCCACATGCACATTCAGCCCGAAGTCTAACCTTACCGTGCTGTGGCGAGATCGAGAACGCTCAGCGGAGAGGGTAGATCCGTTTTCATTGAGATACAGGGATTGCCTGTGTCCTGTGCGTGATGCGTTGAGGAAAAAAGTAATATCTTCCGATGAGATGGTCCAGTCAGGTAAGCCGATGCTCTGGTGTGGTCTTAGTCTCAGAATTTGCCCTGGCTCGAGTGAGCTGCCGCTGACCCAAATAGGATGGCTGCCACGATTGCGAATAAGGATGATATCTTGCGAGCGATAGGAGCAAAAAGAGTAGCCCGCTAAGCGCTCTGGTATCATGACATCAGTCTCTTGCTCTGCGGAGAACGATATCTTATCAAATGGCAGTGGCTCAGGATGCAGCTCATCGTTCATCTCAGCAAAAATCGCATCAGCCACGATTTTAGCGCCCAGGCTTTCCATGACTTGGGTGAAAGCATGTTGTCCTCGGAAAGCGGAGTGAGAGGCAATGACCAATAAATAAAGTTGCAGACCTAGTGATACGATCTCGTCTTTATTGAGTTCCTTGCGTAATGAAGCGATCAGCTTATCCGGCGATTGTGGGTTTGCCAAAGCTCTGTGAAGGCGGCGAGCAAGCCAGCGGTGGTCAGCCTCGGGAAAGGCATGGCGCAGGAGATCAAGTGCCACCTCGGCTTCGGCGCGGTCTACTTGGTTGTCGAGCGATACAAATGAAGCAAAAACATCGACTAGGCTGCCGGCGTATCGAATACCACTAGGCGCTGCTGGCCTTATTCTCTTAAAACCGGGCAGGCTTTCCATCCATCCACGGAATTGGTGAAGATAGCGGTGTGTGCTGGGATGATGGTCAACTGGTTTTGCCACGGGCGTCATGGTAATGAGAAACAAACATTTAACAAGCACGTGTGTATGAGAGTCGTTCGCTAGGTGGCGGGCAGGGGGAAGCGTAAGGAGGAGCGCGATGTGATGACGTCTTGCTGAGGTTATCTGTGTTGGGTTTTTTGACTTAAAACAGTGATTTTGTTGTAAATTAAGCGTTTTCTTTTTCGAATACCGCGCTAGATTGACGCCATTCGCACAATATCTGCGATATCTCGATCACCCATTAACTTTTCATAAACTTCATGTCTCAAGAATCACCACCCGAACCTCCACCACTACCGCGTGGATCAGGAAAAGGCGCAGGCCAACCATCACCCGGAGGAGCCATCAACTGGCGTGTTCTTGTCCTCATGGCTATTGCCACAGGTATTCTATTTATGGCGTGGCAATCGAGTGGTTTTGGCAAGCCAGAGCGTCTCACCTACACCCAATTTAGGGATTATGTTGATTCCGGTAAAATCATCACCAATCAGGTGCTGCCCAACAAAAACGAGGGGAAATTCCCGGATTCTAGGTTTAAGCTCAAGAAATCGGGGGAATCTGCCGCAGTTCCAAGAATCAACGGCTTTTTCTACAAAGTCGATCCATGGATCGAGGACAAGAAAAATGCGCCCCAAGAAGAGTTTCGTATTCCCGTCATTACTCAGTTTCACGATGACGAAATCAAAGCGATCTTAGCTCGCCATTCTATTCCACTGCGTGTCGTTTCTGAGCTCCCTATTCAAGAAGGTGAGGCATTGTACACGCTGGATGACCTGCGCAAAATGCTGGCAAGATCAGAGATCTTAGAGCCAGGTGATCGTCCCGAGAGAGAGTTTGAAATGCTCTCCGCTGATGGCTCAGACAACAAATATATTGTAGGCACGCGCTACAAGTTTGCAGATGCCCCTGCAGCCACCAAGGATGAGGACCTTGCCCCCTTTGAATTAGACATCAACTACTTGGAGCTGAATGATTCAGAACTGGCATTCATCAATGATCTCGCCCCTTTTCAGCCTGATTCAGGCATGCTTAGGATGTTCATGATCCAGATTTTCCCCATTTTCCTCATCATTCTGATCATTTTCTTCCTGTTTCGTCATCAGATGAAGTCTGCTGGTCGTGGTGCCATGAGCTTTGGTAAGTCGAAGGCCAAGCTTCTGACCATGGACAAAAACAGGGTGACTTTCAAAGATGTTGCCGGAATTGAAGAGGCTAAGGATGAACTCGTTGAAGTGGTGGAATATCTGCGCGATCCCAAGAAGTTTCAAAAGCTTGGCGGTAATCTTCCTAAGGGTTTGCTGATGGTAGGCCCTCCCGGCACCGGTAAAACTCTGCTTGCCCGCGCCATTGCGGGAGAGGCCGATGTGCCTTTCTTCTCTATCTCGGGTTCCGACTTTGTAGAAATGTTTGTCGGTGTTGGTGCTAGCCGCGTGCGCGATATGTTTGAGCAAGGCCAGAAGAACTCTCCCTGCCTGATCTTTATTGATGAGATTGATGCTGTTGGCCGCCACCGTGGTCATGGCATGGGCGGTGGTCACGATGAACGTGAGCAAACACTCAATGCCCTGCTCGTTGAGATGGATGGCTTTGATACCCGTACGGGAGTCATTATCATTGCTGCCACCAACAGGCCTGACGTGCTTGACCCAGCATTACTACGTCCGGGACGTTTCGACCGCCAGGTGACCGTCGGGCTTCCCGATGTCAAAGGCCGCGAGGAGATTCTCAAAGTCCACGTCAAGAAGATCAAGATGGAGCCCGATACCGAGCTGACGATCATTGCTCGTGGAACCCCCGGGTTTTCCGGTGCTGAGCTGGCCAACCTCATCAACGAGGCTGCTCTGCTGGCTGCGCGCAAGGGTCTCTCTGCTGTAACCCTTGACGAGATGGAGGAAGCTCGTGACAAGGTGCGCTGGGGTCGCGAGCGGCGCAGCCTCGCCCTCAGTGAGAAGGAAAAGGAAAACACCGCCTACCACGAGGCTGGACACGCTATTCTCAACGAGTTGCTCGACCACACCGATCCACTGCACAAGGTGACCATCATCCCACGGGGTCCGTCACTTGGCTCTACCATGTTCCTTCCTGAGGAGGACAAGTTCACCTACCGCCAGAAAGAATTGTTAGACCAGTTGTGTGTTGCCATGGGTGGCCGCGTAGCTGAGGAACTTACTTTTGGCAATGTAACCAATGGAGCAGTTGGGGATATCCACATGGCCACCAACATCGCTCGCAAGATGGTTTGCGAGTGGGGCATGAGTGAAGATCTTGGAATGGTGCAATATGGCGAAGAGCGAGGCGAGGTATTCGTTGCCCGTGATGTGGGCAACTCCCGTGGATACTCGGAAGAAACCGCTCGCAAGATTGATCTTGAGATCAAGAAACTCATTGATGATGCTTACGCGCTGGCCAAGGATTTGCTCATTGAGAATAGTGACAAACTCAAGCTGCTCGCCGAGGCATTGCTGGAGTACGAAACACTCGATGCCCAGCAAGTCAAGGATCTGATGAAGCACGGCAAGATGGAGAACCCGCCATCGCCTCCAGGTGACACGGTAATACCCGGCAACCAGGCAGACGAGGGGGTCCCCAAAAAAGCAGTCGCGGACAAATCCTCCGGTGATGATGATCCGCTGGCAGGTGAGGCCATTGGTGCTCCAGCCTAGTAACTAGGCAAGTGGGCCCTACGCTCTGATTGGTCGGCCTGACCGGTACCCTATTGACAGCTGATGGGAAATCCAGGCCTAGAGGGCTTTAGGCAAGCATGATGCACGCTGACAAGGGTATGCGCTAGTATCATGCTCTATTAGCTCATGACTAGATGACATATACTAGTCCATTAGTCTTCTTGGCGAGCAAGGCGCTGGCTAGCCAGGCAGATAAGCTCACAAATAAGGTCAAAGCCCTATCGACGCCTTCTGAAAAGAGTGATGAGTCCTCCAAGGGAAACAAGAAGTGCACTGGACGGCTCAGGAATGACGTCAGCACCTCGGTCATAGCCCCATGTATCCGCTCCGGCAGTGTCCGTGTATTCGACATGGAATTGAATATAAGTATTAGAAAGATCATCAACAGGTGTGTGATCTTTAAATGTTTCAAATTGGGTAGCTGGAACATAGAGCGCGATGTCCCAGTTTGCAGCTCCATTTCCGTAGAACAGGCGAAGTGCGTTTGCCCCCTCCGTTGCCGTAAAGGAGTAGGCAAGGGTAGCTTTTGTGCCACCATTAGGAGCCTCTACAGTCTTGGATTGTGAAAAGTAAATTTGCAGCTTGGTTACATCATAATAGTTGTTGCCAAGTACACCGTCGTCTTTGCCGGACTGATTTGCATCGAGGTAAAAAGCCACTACTCGTGTGCCTGCATAAGTTGTGATGCCAGCGTCGGCCAAGGTTAGAGGCTCGCCCAGTGTAGTGTATCTATTATTGTCAGGAGTATTGGCCATACCATCACCATCATTATAGGCAGATACTTCAACATTACTTCCGCTTGAAGTAGTCTCTAGAAAAGTGCCGCTCACGTTATCATCGCCAGATTTTTTCCGGTCGTAGTAGGCAAAATATGCCTGATTGTTTGAATCCGGATCCGTATTGTCGTGATACACATCATAGTTGTCGGGGTCGTTATCGACAATGATCACAGCTTCCAAAGAAGTCTGAGAAAGAGCCAATAACGCCACAGCCATTAGCGTCATGGAGACTTTGAAAGATGAAATTTGAATAAGGAATGATTTCATGAGGCAGTCAATCTAGCCGATTCTGCACTCCCAGACAATTATATTTTTTAAACCTTAAAAGATTCAATTGCGGTATATTTAAGTAATACGAAGGTTTAAAATGATAAAAAGAAGATAAATAAAGGGGTTTAGAGCCTTTTATATTAATATTATTAAATAATAAAAAGTGGCTTACATACGCGATGCCTTAATAAAAACGCCCATCATTTAGTTAAGACATCTTAACAAACCCGCAAATTGAGGGTAAATAGTCCCGTGTGAGGCCTCCTTGCCTTTGTTTGTTGACCCTACAACTTGCCCTCGTCAATGATCATGACCCTGGGCGGGGGTGGCCGGGCTCATTTAAAACCCCTCAACCAGATAAATAAGTTGCAGCTCATCAGAGGGGGGGAGGAAAAAGGTGCTCACTAGCGACGCCTTCTGAGTAGACCTATGAGTCCCCCGAGAGAGACGAGCAGTGCGCTGGAAGGTTCAGGAACAAGCGTGCCGCACTCGGCAACACTCCAAGTATCAAAACCAGCGGTGTCCGTGTATTCGACAACAAACTGAATGTAGGTGGTCTCCTGGCTGCCACCATACTCTTCGAGTTTTGCTAAGGGCACATACAGCACCACATCCCAGTTGGAGTTGCCCGTTCCATAAAATAGTTGGAGTTCACCAGTACCGTTTCCGTGATCAGTCCGATCAGCATCGAAGGAATATGCCAATGTGCGAACAGTTTCATGACCAGCAGCAAATGCATCGATATCATTCACGTCAGAAAGCCCTGATGTATAAATGTCCAGCTTACTGATCCCGTAATAATTTTCAGTGCTGGAGCCTTGCTGGTTGGCACTTAGGTAAAAAGCTACCCACTCTTGGCTATCACCATCAATAGGGCTGAATGTCAACGCCCCAGCTTCGGCTAGTGTTAAGGAGCTACCCCCATCAGAACTGCCTGTGTTTTTGACGTATATATTGTTTTCAGCCTGAGTGATATCCCCATCATTCCATGCCTTCACCTCAACACTGTCACCTGCTCCATCTGTTGTCAAAAATGTATCAAGGCTTACGCCGGCGTTTGACTTATTTTCGTCAAACACTTTGTAGTAGGCATCGTATTCGTTTTGGTTGTCACGATACCCGAGCGTATTGGTAACATCATCGACTACGATAACCGCCTCTGCCGTTGAGTGTGAGAATCCAAGGGTGGCAACAAACATTGCAGCGATGGAGATTTTGAAAGAGGGAATTTGGAGGGAGGGGGAGGTCATTGCCACATCATAATGACCTAACAAGAATAC
>Ga0213861_10003566_pt1 | contig 12838 bp, 8 predicted proteins | sample PICome_4_FD_160110 | JGI IMG/M metagenome (GOLD analysis project Ga0213861, IMG submission 160110) | Coastal seawater microbial communities near Pivers Island, North Carolina, United States - PICO131 | ecosystem: Environmental > Aquatic > Marine > Coastal | place: USA: North Carolina | collected...
ATGGGAGAACATACAATAACGTATACTCTCCTGACAGTTGGGACGAAATATGGGAAGAAGCTTACCAAGGTATGTTAGAAGATATCCGATTAATGAATCTATTAGCTGATGAAGCTGGATTAAGCTACCATAGTGGTATGGGTAAAGTATTCCAAGCTTACATCATGTTGACCTTGGTTGACTATTTTGGTGACGTGCCTTATTCTGATGCACTTCAAGGAGCAGAAGGAATATTAAATCCTGTTGCGGACGGTGGTCAAAGTGTTTATAACGCAGCCATCAGTCTTTTAGACAGTGCTGTAAGTGATTTTAACGCAGGTGGACCTGTTCCTTCCAATGATTTCTATTATGGAGGTGATGCAGCAAAATGGGTTAAAGCAGCGAACAGTATCAAAAAGAAAGCACTTCTCAACCTAGGGGATTATAGCGGATACAGTGCAATCTCAAATTACATTAGCAGTCCAGCAGATGATTTCCAATTTGAGTGGGGAACAAGCCAAGCAACTCCAGATACTAGACACCCTCTTTATCGCTCGAGCTATACAGCTACTGGTGGTGGAGAATACATGTCTAACTGGCTGATGTTTAACATGATCAATGGACACGGTAATAACACAGACCCACGTATCAACTACTACTTTTACAGACAAGTTTCGGAAACACCTGGTTTTGACGGACCTGCAAACGAAGAAGTATTGGAATGTGGACTTCCTGGATATTATGTCCCACCACAATTACGTGGAGATGATACGCCTTTCTGTGCACCAACGAACTCTGCTAGCAAGCCTGCCAGTGGATACTGGGGTAGAGACCATGGTAATGACAACGGTATCCCGCCGGATGGATTTACACGTACCCTTAGAGGTGTATATCCTGCAGGAGGTGCCTACGATGATAGAGCTTTTACTGGTTTAGGTTTAGGAGCTGGTGAAGCTGGAGCAGGTATCACACCTATAATGCTTTCTTCTTGGATGCACTACATGAACGCTGAAGTTGCTGTTTCTACTGGTGGAGATCCAACCGCAGAAACTTTAACAGCTTTAGAACAAGCTTTAAATAAAGTAGATGACTTAGGAGGACCTGCTTTAAGTTCAGACGATGTAGATGCTTATGTAGCAGCCTTCACTTCTGATTGGAATGCAGCGGGATCTCTTGAAGACAAACTTGATATGTGGGCAACGGAATACTTTATCGCTATGGCTGGTAACGGTATTGACGCCTACAACTCGTACAGAAGAAACGGTTATCCTAGAACTCTTCAACCTAACGTTGAGCCAGATCCAGGACAATTCCCATTGAGCCAGTTCTATCCAGCGAATTATGTCAATACGAACAAGAACGCTTCACAAAGAAGCTCAAAGTCTGAACGTGTTTTCTGGAATACTAGTGGACCAAGTAACCTTAAATAATAGAACGATGAAAAAAATTATATATCTATTAAGTATTGTAACTGTATTTATTTCTTGTACAGAGTCTGATAATACGATTGATTATGTATTAGACAACTTCCAACAAGGGGCAGTAATAAGAACGATTAGTTCTAGTGGAGAATACAATTTCTACGATCCTGCAAACTCTGTGTTTTCAGCAACCATTGAAGAACACGATACCGAAAATGGTGGGTTAATGCAAAACGTAGAAGTGTATGTAGCTCTAAACGGAGGGTCGGAAGCGCTTTTAAAAACGCTACAGCCTGGTGATTTTACTACTGGACCTAAAGGACTACCGAGAGCAGACCTCAAGGTTTCTTTAGCTGAATCTGTTGGGGCTTTAGGACTGTCTTCTTCACAATACACAGGAGGAGATGCGATTAATATTAGATTACAGCTTAATCTAACAGACGGAAGAACCTATAGCTCTGGTGATGTTACTGGATCTATGACCGGATCGTATTTTGCTTCACCTTTTGCCTACAATATGGTGATCAAATGTATTCCTTTAACTGCTGTACCTGGAATCTACACATTCAATATGTCGGATTCCTACGGAGACGGTTGGCAAGGTAGTCACGTCAAAGTAACTGTTGATGGAACGACTACTTATTATGGTATTCCAAGTCCTTATGAATCTGATGCAGAGAGAAATGCACTATTAGAGGCTTTTTCTGGAAATGAATCAGGAGGAACTGCACAGCTGACTATTCCTGAAGGAGCTTCTTCTATGAGTTTCGAATGGAACAGTGGTGACTGGCCATCAGAATGTAGCTATTCTATTGTTTATACTAAACTTGACGGTACCGATGAACAAAATGCTTTCAGTGAAAGTAGTGTTGCTCCTGGAGTTAAAGTGTTGAGTATTTGCCAATAAAAGTCATTTATTTTTAATATGTATTAAGCCACCTATCATTAGGTGGCTTAAATAATTTTAACCATGAAAAAAATTTTGGGGATTGTTATCCTTACTTCATACAGCCTGGCTGCACAAATTAGTCTAAATGATAGTAGAATTAGTGATGCGTACACTGATCTTACCAATCGAATAACGCCAAGGTCTTTAAATAATAGTAATGAAACAGTAAAGGGCAGTCCTTATTTAGATACTGCATTTAAAGAGGCAACCCTTGTCTATTTTGGAAAACCTCTAGAAGAGCAAGTTTACCTTCGCTACAATGCTTTTGCGGATGAAATGGAAATGAGTCTAAATTCTTTTGCAACCAGTACGGATCAGGTGTTGATAAAAAACAGTAAGGTTTTTTGTAAAATTCAAGGTGAAGAGTTCCGCTATCTCCCTCTAACCAATGGCAATTCAACCTTGGGAAAAATGGGATATGTCCGTGAGGTTTACAAAGGTCAGCACTACAGTCTTTATTTAAGAGAATGGAAAACTTTTAGAGAGGGCAAAAAAGCACGTACCTCTTTGGAGCGGTCTTTTCCCGCTCGTTTTGTTGATGAATCAGAATGGTATTTCCAAAAAAAGGAAGGTCCGCTTGAGTTTATCAAACCAAACAAAAAAAACTTCAAAAAATACTTCAAAACGGATCTAGTTCATTTGGAAACTTTTTTAAAAACAAAAAAAGGAGACATGAAAAAAATGGAATACCTCAAAAAATTGCTTCGCTTTATGGATGAAGTGAAATAAGCTTGCTTTTATAGAATAGAAAATTTTACATCAAAAGCTCTATGAAAAAAAAATCAGGCATCAAGGATGATCGATTAATAATTATTCGCTTAAAAAAGAAAAATGATAAAAAACACTTGTTTAATTATTGATGTTGATAGATAAACAGCTGTAAAGACTTATCATTCTTAATTGTATGCAAAATATTAAAGATTTTTTAACTTTTTATTAACTATAATTATTATTTTTGAAAACTAAAATATTTGACATGAAACACACTTATTACTTAATGGCTCTGTTAATGTGCGCACAATTTGCGTTCTCCCAGAGCACAATTACGGGTAATGTTACCGACGACCAAGGCGTTCCTCTTCCGGGGGCAACTGTCTTGGAGGTTAATACCAGCAATGGTACTACAACCGATTTTGACGGTAACTTTTCCATCACAGTTCAAGATGGTGCCTCTATATCTGCAAGTTATGTAGGATATAAAACCATATCAACAGCTGTTGATGGGCAAGATGTTATTGATTTTACTTTAAATCAATCCAACCAGCTTGATGAAGTTGTTGTAACGGCTCTTGGAGTTGAAAAAGAAGCAGCCCAACTGGGTTATGCAATATCTAAAGTAGCTGGAGACGAAGTAGTTGACAGACCTCAGGGAGATATTGGTAGATTACTTAGAGGTAAAGCTGCTGGTGTAAACATTACGTCTAGTAATGGTTTGTCTGGTAGTTCAACCAATATAACCATTAGAGGATATACTTCTATTACGGGTTCTAACCAACCGCTTTTTGTTGTAGATGGAGTACCCTTTGGTAGTTCAACAAATAACGGAAGTAATTTTGCTGACAATGGAACTGAGACCAGTAGATTTTTAGATATTGACCCAAACAATATCGAAGAAATTAACGTCTTGAAAGGATTAAGTGCAACATCTCTTTACGGTAACCGTGGTAGAAATGGTGTAATTTTAATTACCACAAAAAACAGTAAAAGTACAAAAGGTACTGCCAACGTTACAATTTCAAATTCAACATTCTTTACAGATCCTCATTTACCCAAATATCAAAATGAGTATGGTGGAGGATTTGACCAAGAATTTGGATGGTATTTCAGTAACTGGGGACCTAAATTTGGTACGGAAGACGGAAGTGTTTTCGGAACCTGGTTAAGTGAAGTTCGAAATGGTCAGGTTTTCTTAAACCACCCTTTCAGATATAATGGAGTACCTGAATATATCGCAGGATACGAAGATCTTGCAAACGGGGAATACGAATACAAAGCATATCAAAGTGTTCCTAATTTCTTTAGAACAGGTCTTTTCAATAGTACTTCTGTTGGAGTAAATGGAGGTGATGAAATGTTTACATATAATGTTTTATACACCAAAGTTGCTGATGAAGGTTTTACCCCTGGAAACAAGCTTTCTAAAGACAACCTTAGTGTTGGTGGGTCGATCAAAAAAGATAAGTTAACTGTAAACGCCAGTATAAACTTTGCGTTAACAGACATGAAAAGTCCACCAATTGCTGCCTCTAGAGGTAGTGGTGTAGAAGGAAGTGGAGCTTCAATTTTTGGAGATTTAATGTATACTCCTAGAAATGTTGACCTCATGGGATTACCTTACCAAAGGGCTGATGGTGGTTCACTCTACTACAGAACTTCCAATGGTATTCAAAACCCACGATGGACTGTTGAAAATAGTAAAACAAGAAGTAGTGTAAATCGTTTCTTCGGTAATGTTGGATTCAAATATGATTTTACTGATAATTTAAACATAACGTATCGTTATGGATTAGATAGTTATTCAGAAGATCAAATATATGGTCAAAACAAGGGTGGTATTGATGGAAATTCTTTAGGTTTTTTCAGAACAACTTATTACTCAAATAAAATCACAGACCACAATGCTGCAGTAAACTACAAAACAGATCTTACTGATAAAATTGGAATAACTGCAATTGTTGGATTTAACTCAAACTCAGTCTTTTTTAAGAGTGATGGTTTAGAGAGTACCAAGCAAATTGCATATGGAACGCTCAAACACTGGAATTTTGAAGAAGCTGCTTCTACGAATTCATTTAGTGGAGGACAATTCCAAGGTGAGTCTTTGGTAAATACTTACGGTATGTTTGCTGACCTTACTTTATCATATGAAGATTACCTTTACGTAAATGGTTCTGTTCGTAATGATTGGACCTCTACACTTGAAACGGGTAATAACACCATCCTTTATCCATCAGGAAGTTTGTCGTTTATAGCGTCTAACTTTTTCGAAGGGATGAAGAGTGACTCCAGTATGTTTGATTATTTAAAAATCAGATTAGGTTATGGATCCTCTGCAGGATTCCCAAGCCCATACATTACTCGAAATACACTTTCCTTAAATGGTAGAGCGTTTGTAGATCCTTCTGGAAATCTTATTTCAAGTAATACCACAAGTAATAGATTGGGAAATCCTAATCTAATGCCTGAGCTTATTTCAGAATTTGAAATTGGTCTAGATACACGTTTATTTAACAATAAGGTGGGAATCAACATGAGTTACTTTAAAAAGAAGACTCAAGACTTAATTACATCTAAAGAGCTTGATCCTTCTACAGGATATACATTTACTACCATCAATGGTGGTGATATGGAAGTAGAGGGAATCGAATTAGACCTAGACTTAAGATGGGTCAATAATTATGATGGCTTCTCTTGGAATACAGGAGTTAACTTCTATGCGGATGAATCTTTGGTAACTAGTTTACCTGATGGGATTGACCAAATTATCATTGGTACTTATTTTGCGGCTGATGCTAAAAATGCGGCAATCGTAGGACAGCCTTTCAACGTATTGATTGGTGACAAAATCCGACGATCAGATTCAGGTGAAAAAGTAATCAATAAAGCAACAGGTAATTATATTGTTGATCCAGATGACGTGGTTATCGGAGATCCAAATCCTGACTTTATTGCAAACATAGACAATACATTAAGCTATAAGAATTTCACCTTTGACGTAGGTATTGGATACCGTCATGGAGGTGATATTTTTTCTAAAACTGCTGTAACACTTCTTAGTAGAGGTATTATTGATTTCCCTTTTGACCGTCTAGGAACATATGTTCTTCCGGGCGTAAATCTTGATGGTTCTCCAAACACGACTCAGATTGGTGCAACTGATATTGCATTTTCAAACTGGTTAGGAGTTGATGAACTTGAGATTTGGGACGGAACAACTATTCGTCTTAGAGAAATTTCTTTAGGATATCAATTTACAGGTGCAATGTTGGAGAAAATGCCCTTCAAAACACTTTCATTAAATCTTTCAGGAACAAACTTGTGGTATAAAGCGGTTAACTTCCCTGAAGGAGTTAATTATGATACCAACAGTTTATCTAATGGTGTTTCTAACAACCTTGGTATAGAATATTTTGCTGGACCAAGTTCTAAGAGATATGGATTTACTGTTAAAGCATCATTTTAAAAAAACGAAACATGAAAAAATATAACTCAATAAAAAAATTATTTTTCCTGTCTGCATTAATCTTTGTTGTTAATGGATGCGAGACAGTTGAATTAGATCTTTTGGATTCGCCAAATGCGTTGAACCCCTCAACTGCGAATCCTGAATTCTATGTGAATGCCATTCAGTTAAGTCTAAAAGACTTCTTTTTCGAAGTAACTGAACCTGGAATGGAAACGACTCGGATACTTCATATGTTTGGACCACTATATCAAAACGCATATCAGCCTTCGGACTTAGATAGTGCATGGTCAATTGCTTATTCTGGGATTATGCCAGATGTTAGAGCACTTGAAGCAGTTGCAGAAGAACAAGGTTTATTTACACACCTGGCTATAGGTCAGTTGGCGGAAGCTTATGCAATTACAACCTTGGTAGATTATTTAGGAGATATTCCTTATACCGAGAGTAATGACGGAGTATCGTTTAACCCTGCAGCAGATACTGGAGAAAGTATATACGCTAAAATGCTGACTCTTATTGATTCAGCCATCTCTAACTTAAATGCAGATGAAACTAGATTGCCCGCTAAGGATTTTTATTATGGAGGTGACGAAAGCAAATGGATAAAATTTGCAAATACCCTAAAATTAAAAATCTATGTTCAGTCTCGATTGGTAAATACATCAGAGTCTATCAGTGGTATCAATGCCATAATTTCTTCAGGAAATTATATCCAAACAGCAAGTGAAGATTTTCAATTTTCATTTTCTTCAACGGATACAAACCCAGACAGTAGACATCCAATATTTGCAAGAAACTTCCAAGAAGGAACAGGTTCAGAAGATTATATGTCAAACACCTTTATGGATTATATGGTAAATGATACTGATAACGAAGATCCAAGAAGACGCCATTACTTTTACAGACAAAGAAGTTACAATGCTGTAAATACTGTTGAGCAGTCTTGTTACGGTGGTTTACCACCAGCTCACATTGGATTTACTAACATCTTCTGTAACTTGGGCGATGATGCTCCAGGGTATTGGGGTAGAGATCATGGGTATGACTTTGGAATTCCACCAGATACAAACATTCGTACAGCATGGGGTCTATATCCTGTAGGTGGAAACTTTGATGACGAATCGTTCACTGCTATTGCAGACCGAAATATAGGTACGAAAGGAGCAGGTATTGAACCCATCATGCTTTCTAGTTTTGTTGATTTTATGTTAGCAGAAACAGCGTTAACAAACCCAACCTTGAACGGAGATGCCGCTACTTATTTAGAAGCAGCCGTTACAAAAAGCATCGATAAGGTTACTGGATTTAGAACTGATCTTGTAGATTCAAATTACGCGGCTACAGCTGATGATAAACAAGCTTACATTTCAGAAATCATGAGTCGTTTTAATGCAGCTGGATCAACAGATGATAAATTAGACGTTATTGTTAAAGAATACTTTAAAGCGCTTTTCGGAAACGGTGTTGAAGCTTTTAACACCTACAGAAGAACAGGAAAACCAACTGATTTACAACCTCTAGTAAGAGAGCCTGTAAACAATTTCTTAAGATCCTTTTACTACCCTGATGTTTATGTCAATCAAAACATAAATGCTAATCAAAAAGACGGGGTAACAGAAAAAGTGTTTTGGGATACGAACCCAGATGATGGATTTATAAAATAAATAAAGGAATTATGAAAAAAAATAAAATTTATTTGAGTGTGTTATTCGCAAGTATACTTGTAATTACATCATGTAAAGACGACGACTTGGATCGCTTAGACCTTACAACCATTACATCTGGTGCGATCTTAAGAACTTTGGCTAAAGATTTGCCTACTGTAAACAGAAATTCACCTAATTCAACGGACCTCAGTGTTCAAGTTGAGTTTGATGATTTCTTAAGTCAGGACACAATGGAATCTGTTGACGTATTTGTATCATTCGTTGATACTTCACCAGTTGCAGGACAATTACTGTCTTTTGATGAAGCGTTTATGAAAAATGTTCCTGCTAGTTCATTTACGGTAGCATCTAACGGAAAACTAGCCGGTACAATTGATGTCAATATTGGCGAAGCAATGAGCTCTATGGGTCTTTCTCAACCACAATTGTATGGTGGTGATGTGTTCCTAATGAGACTCTCGTTAAACACGACTTCAGGAAATGTTTATACGTCTGATAACGTAGGAACTAAAATTCAAGGTAGTTCAGCCTTTTTATCACCCTTTAGATATTCATCCTCTGTTGTATGTCCTCCACCAGCTGGAACATGGACAATTGATGTTCAGGATAGCTATGGTGATGGATGGAATGGTGCTGCAATTGCAGTAAACCTTAACGGTGAAACTACGAACTACACAATTACTGATGGATCTGAGGGTTCATTTAGTGTAACTGTGCCTGAAGGTAGTTCTGCTTTAGTTTTTAGTTATGTCAACGGAGATTGGGATTCTGAAGCTACTTTTCAAATCACTTCACCTGATGGAGTAATAACTGAAGGAGGACCTTCTCAATCAGGAGGACCTATTAAATTAGGAGTGGATTTTTGTGCACTTTAATTTTAGCTTAAAAAATGTAAAAAAAGGGACTCAATTGAGTCCCTTTTTTTTTACTAATTATTAAATTCTGGATAAACGTAGCCGCGCCAGAAGTTAGTTTCTCCAGTATATTTCCAAACAACCTCTCCTGATCTTGTAACTTCCCAAAACCCATAGTCTCCTTCACAAATAAGTGTATTTCCGTTAGGCAAACGATACGCACCTGAAATCTTCCCAAAGAAAAGGTCCGGATGAGTATAAGACCATGTTTCTTCAGGCGAAGCCCACTGCAAAGGATTCTCATTAAAAGAAGAAGGTAAATCAAATTCAATTACTCGAGACTGTTCTTCTTTACTTCCATTCATGAAAATTAAAAACCTTCCCTCGGTCAAAGGATCTAGAGTTACCAATGTAGGGTGATGATTATTATAAAAAAGACGAGAACCTTCTCCTTGATATGCTTCAGGATTACCAAAGCGATATTTAAGATCACCCAAATTAGTTTTTGACTCTTCGGTGTTTATAGAATGATCAATTACCCATACTTCACTATAATAATTAACACTTAAATAAATTACATCCTTATCAATATCATAGTATAATCCGTTGGCATGCATCAAATCACCATTTCCATTTGGGTAATAATTTAAATCAATTTTTTCTGGATGAGCAGTAATGATATCAAAATTGGATGCCGAATCATTAAACTCTTGAATCAAGTGATCCGAACTACGCCATTCCCAAACAGATGCTCTGGCGTCTGGATCCCATTCTATAATTTTTTCTAAATAAATGGGTCCTTCCCCATCATAACCCATATTTAGGGCCTCTTCAGAGGAAAAACGTTCCCAGACTAATAAAAGAATATTACCGTTCGGCATCATTTCAAAATCGTGATGCAATAAATACTGCTCTGTATTTAATTCAAACTCCCAATCTAACATCCCTAAGGGACTGAATTTTTTTAGAACACCTCCGTAACCTCCGAAAGAAAAAAACACATCGTTAGGCTTAAACAAACCTATTATAGATTCATCTTCTAAAACCTTGACCTCATTACCGAGTTTTGAATCAAAATTCCAAATTCTGAGGATACTTCCTGTCTTATCAGCAAAATAGGCTTGTTTTCCTCCATTTTCGATCATGAAGACGGGGTTTTCATCTATTTTTTTTGGTGTATATAACTCTACATTAGTTTCCAATTCAGGTATGGGAAGAAAAATAGCTGTTAGAGCTAAATCCTGCTCAATAGAAAAAGTATATTCTGAGGTCTCAATTTGTTCCTTAAAACCTTCCCAACGATCAAAATAAAATCCATCAGCTGGAATGGCTGAGATTGTAATTGAACTTTGGGCCTCAAACTCACCCGATTGGTTTGAAACATCTCCGCTTCCCGTTTTGGAAATACTAAGTTTATATAAAGATTCCTTTGGATTCTCAGTTTCTTTAGAGCATTGAATCAAAAAAAATCCAAGAAAAAGGTAACTAAATAGCTTCAAAATAGACTGGTTAAAGGGTAAGGTCATAAACTAACGTTTCAAAGTAAATTAACAAAATATTGAATTTTTAAATTCGTTATTAATTTATATAAAAAGAAATCAATTGAAACATAACCTCTTAACTTTTTGCAGTATTTTTAAGCCATGGAAACAATCACAATATTTGGGATACGTGCAATTTTAGAAGCAATACAGTCCGAAAAACCTATAGACAAAGTTTGGCTTCTTAAAGGAACGCAAAGTAAACTTTTTGAGCAATTGCTTCATGTGCTTCGTTCTAAACAAATTCCTTTTAGTTTTGTTCCTGTTGAACGCTTAAATCGCTTTTCTGATAAAAATCATCAAGGTGCTGTCGCACGAATAGGTGCCCTAAAAACACACGAAATGGAACCTTTAATTGAATCAATTATTGAATCCAAAAAAAATCCTGTTTTTGTTCTACTTGATGGAATAACTGATACCCGGAATTTTGGGGCTATACTCCGAACAGCAGCAGCTACAGGTGTAGCTGCAGTTTTTATTCCAGTAAGCGGAAGTGCTCCGCTCAACGGTGATGTAATTAAAACTTCTGCTGGAGGTGCTTTCAGTGTACCTATTTCCAAAGTACAGCATCTGAAAGACGTAATTTATCTTTTAAATGCTCATGAAATCCCTGTAGTTGGAATAACAGAAAAAGCAAAAGAAACACTTTACAAAAAAGAATTTAAACAGTCAATAGGCTTGGTTTTTGGAGCAGAGGATGTAGGAATTTCAAAAGGCCTACTCAATATCTTGACTGATACGGCAAAACTACCTATGACAGAGACCATAGATTCACTAAACGTATCTGTAGCCTGCGGAGTAGTTTTTTATGAAGTTCTTCGTCAACGAAGCTAGAAAAGAATCTCTTATATTTATAGCATGAATACTCCTCTTGCAGAGCGCATGCGACCTAAATCACTATCTGATTATTTCGGACAAGAACACCTTGTGGGTACTCAAGGAAGCTTGACTCAAATGATTACTAATGGTGTTTTTCCCTCGTTGATTTTATGGGGACCTCCCGGTACCGGGAAAACAACCTTGGCCCAACTCCTTGCAAAAGAAAAGGACCGCCCTTTTTACCAACTTTCAGCCATCAATGCTGGGGTAAAAGAAGTGCGAGAAATCATTCATAAAGCTGAACATTCTGGAGGGCTTTTTAGTGGTAAAAGTCCGATTCTTTTTATTGATGAAATTCACCGATTCAGTAAATCTCAACAAGACTCGCTTCTCAATGCAGTTGAAAAAGGAATCATAACCCTCATTGGTGCAACAACAGAAAATCCAAGCTTTGAGGTTATTAACGCCTTGCTATCACGCTGCCAAGTTTATATCTTAAATGCGCTTGAAAAAAAAGAGCTGAAAAAAATTTTAACTACTGCAATTCAAACAGACCCTCAGTTAAAAGTAAAAAACATTGAATTAAAAGAATATGATGCATTAATTGAACTTGCAGGTGGTGATGCTCGAAAGCTTCTCTCTTTATTAGAGCTTGTGATACAAACCCAAAAATCAAAAAAAAATGTAATTACTAACGCTTTAGTGTTAGAATCAGTGCAAACAAATACAGTTCTTTTTGATAAAAATGGTGACTTTCATTACGACATAGTTTCTGCTTTTATTAAATCAATAAGAGGGAGCGATCCTAATGCTGCTGTTTATTGGTTGGCCAGAATGATAGAGGCTGGGGAAGATATTGCTTTTATAGCTCGTAGAATGCTAATTCTAGCTGCTGAAGACATTGGAATCGCAAATCCAACAGCTTTAGTGCTGGCTAATAATACCTTTCAAGCGGTTACAACAGTGGGTTACCCTGAAGGAAGAATTGTATTAAGCGAATGTGCAATCTACCTTGCCAGCTCACCCAAAAGCAATAAAGCCTACAAAGCCATAGATTTAGCACTTGAAAAAGTAAAGCAAACAGGAAATCTTCAAGTGCCCATACATTTAAGGAACGCTCCAACAAAATTGATGAAGGATTTGGGTTATGGTAAAGGATACCAATACGCACACGATTTTAAAGATCAGTTTATAACACAGGAGTTTCTCCCTGATGAACTTAGTGGCACCAAATTTTATGAGCCAGGAGAAAATCCAAAGGAAAATACTATTCGTGACTTTTTAAAAAACCGCTGGAGGAGTAAATATGATTATTAAGTTTTTTTCCAAAAAAACGGAGAAAAGAGAATCAATACGGTAAAGAGTTCCAAACGCCCTAAAAGCATTAAAAAAGAAGCCCACCATTGCCCAAATTGGGGTAGA
>Ga0213861_10003569_pt1 | contig 12834 bp, 8 predicted proteins | sample PICome_4_FD_160110 | JGI IMG/M metagenome (GOLD analysis project Ga0213861, IMG submission 160110) | Coastal seawater microbial communities near Pivers Island, North Carolina, United States - PICO131 | ecosystem: Environmental > Aquatic > Marine > Coastal | place: USA: North Carolina | collected...
TGGTAATTCAATCGAATCTGGTATTTCAGTCGGAACTGGTATGGCGATCAACCCACACGCTGCACTTGAATTTAAAGGTGTCGGTCTAAAGACACACCAATTCGAATGGAAGTTGTCACCGAAGAATGCCAGAGAGGCAGACACTATTAGAAAGATGGCAAAGAAGTTTAGACAAGCGTCTCTCCCATCATACGCAGGCGCAAGCGATGGCGCCCAAGGCACACTTTCTAAAGCACTTCTAAAGTATCCAGATATATTGAACATCTGGTTTGTCGGTGTCAACAGAGAATACTTCTATTATTTCAAACCATGTATGATCAACTCGTTCTCAGTCAACTATGCTCCAGAAGGTGTGTCTCTCAACAGAGGCGGCATTCCTTCTTCTGTGACTTTTAGTCTTCAAGTCACAGAAGCAAGTATCTGGACTAAAGAAGATTTCGGAGATAACTAATGTCTAAATACTTCACATATTTCCCACAGGTGTTTCATACAGGCGAAAAACTTGTCAACATCACGAAACGCGCAAAGTTCTATGAGTCTCTTCAGAAAGACCCATATGTCTTTCTCCCATACACAATTCAAGATGATTTAAGATCGGATCAAGTCGCTAATTACTATTATGGTAATTCCAAATACATCTGGTTGGTATATCTATCAAACAATATAATCGATCCGTTGAACGAATGGCCATTGTCAAGTAGTGATTTTGAAAACATGTTGATTAAAAAATATGCAGACATTTCTGGAACGACTGGTTTTGATGTTATAAATTGGATTATGAGAACAGATATAACAGACAATATTATCCATTACAGAAACAAAGAAGACCCAAATCTTATATTGTCAAAAGAATCATTCACACTATCTAACGACTATGCCTCAGACGAATGGGAAGCATATCGTCATTACGAATACGAAGATGATTTAAACAATTCTAGAAGAACTATTTATCTACTTGATAGAAGGTTCTTGTCACAAGTAGAAACTGAATTCAAGAGGATTATGAATGAGTGAGGGGTACAAATCAGCTGGCGTATACAACCTAGTAAGTTTCAAGGTATCCAATTTAGTTGGAGACGGAAACCCTGTTGACATATCGACATTAATCCATACTTGGGAAATTAAAGAGAGTATCCGTAGTGGTGCTGTCAGGGGTAGCGCTAAGGTATACGACTCTACTGGTTTCCTACAAGGGTTTCCTTTACGTGGTCAAGAATTGATTGAAGTCACATATAAAGATTTCAGAGACGTTGAACTGACAGAAAAATTTGTCCTATACTCTATCTCCAACGCCAAACCATTTGGCGAATCTGGCGACCACGGTATCGAATACACTATCGCTTTTGTATCGGTGGGTAAATACGTTTCCGACAAATACGAGATAAGACGTTGTATTGCAGAAGGAACTGGATCATCTAGAACATACAAACCAGTTTCGGAACAATCAGAAATACTATTCAGAGATTATTTCAAAGAGAATGGTCGGGGTACGGAAAAGGACATGTATGTCACTCCGACAGACGGTCCACAGAAACTTATCATTCCCGCTCTGAGACCAGAGGATGCAATGCACTTCTTAACAAGAAAAGCATGGTCTTCGGAAATGAAATCACAAGAGTATCGTTTCTTTGAGAATAGAGAAAAGTATTACTTCACATGTATCGAAGATTTGATTGCATTTGGGCAAGATGGTCAAATGCCTCTATACTTCTACAACACCGGACCAGTTGATACCAGTCCAGAAGCAGAACTTATGAAAATGCAAAACATACTTGCATATTCATTTGATAACTATACAAACTCACACGATGCAATGATGAACGGTGCATACTACAGACAAACAAACGAACTGCATCTATCCGAGAGAACAGAAATCGTCAACGATTATGAACATCTTCAGAAATACACCGATTACGTCTATCCAGACGCATCAGGCGACACACCAGAGGTGACGGGCGATATTGGTTTTATGCACACAAACGAGTTTGTGGAAAATTATCTGAATAAGAATTATAGATCATACGTCTTTAGAGACTATCCAGGACCAGACGACCCGCCAACAGCAAGACAGAGACCTTCCACTTATTATCCAGACATATATAATAACAAGGGCGCGCAAACATATCATTATGGTAGCACACGTTTGAATGTCAGAATATTTGGCAACAATACAATATTTGCTGGGAAGATTATCAATATACAATTACCTATCCAAGCGACAGAAAACGCAATAGATAATTCTAGAAGTGGTTCTTACCTTGTTGAAAGTGTTACTAACCTATTCTACGAACAGACATACTGGCAAGACTTAACGTTAATCAAAGGCGGTATATTGCCTTTCACAGAAATTGGACAATGAGAAAATAATGTTTTCTAACTTTAACGGAATTCATCCTTACTTCTTTATGGGTGTCGTAGTTGACAAACACGACCCTATCAATGAAGGCAGAGTCAGGGTACATGCGTTTGGTATACACCCAACCGAAACGAATATAAAACCACTCGACCAATTAAACACGGTAGAATTAGAAGACTACCCGTGGGCAATCTGTATGAATGGCACTTATGGAACACTACAGACAATCCCAGAAGAAGGCGATTGGGTTTTTGGTTTGTTCCTAGATGGAAGAGAAGCACAACATCCTATGATCCTTGGCAGTATCCCAGGCATGAATGCGGAAGACTACTCTGACCCATCTGGATCACAGTCACTTGGAAACCCGAATAACCCCAATTTTGACCCAACACAATCACCTAGTGGTCCAGATAATGTTGGTAACGCTGATCCTAACAGACAACCTGATCCTCGTTCAATCGCACAACTAGAAGCAGACCCAGAATGGAATGGTTCTATGGAAAGAATCCTCGCAACACATCCTGGACTTACACGTGATGAACTGTATCGCATTATTGACGGCGAAAGTGGATTTGATCCTACAAGAACAAATGGTCTAGGTTCTGGAGCAACTGGTCTATTCCAGTTTATGCCAGCAACAGCAAGAGGTCTCGGAACTACGACTGGCGAAATCCAAAACATGTCACCAGCGCAACAATTGGACTTGTATAGTAATTATCTATCACAGAATAACTATCGTGGCGGTCCTCTCGGTATCATGCAGGCAGCGCCTTCATACGCAGGTAGGTCGGGCAACACAGTCGTATATCCAATGGGTTCGAGAGCATGGCAACAAAACCCTGTTTGGAGAACATCTGGCGGCGGACCAATCACCGTAGACAGTATCAACGCATACTATGCGAGTAGGTAAGGAAGAGACATGATTCTAACGAGTGGGTATATTAAAAACTACGGCAACACATATCTTTCCCCTTGGTTAACAGGGGAACAGATGAATAGGACTGCGACTGCCTTACATAGAACGTTTGCCAGAGAAGGCATTGAAACTCCTGCAAGATATGATGACGGGACACCCGTATCTTGGAATGAACCGCCAGTAATGTCACCTGGTAGAAGTGTCAACACAACCTTCATCGGAAATAGAGGTTCTGCTAGTGGTATCGTTATCAACGACGATAACAGTTCTGGTACAATCTTAATAACACACAGTACAGGAACCGTGATCCAATTAGATTCGCAGGGAACAGTTCTTATCAAATCGACTGGCGACACATATAACCACAGCGAAGGCACACAGTTCCAAATGTCAACTGGTGATACCAATCTAAACGTTGGTCAGAACTACAACATTATGATTGAAGGTGGATCAAATAAAATTTGGATTGCTGGCGATATGGAAGTCGAATGTGAAAACTATCTTGTAACTGCAAGAGGCAAAATGACATTCAACTCCGCTGAAGGTATTGAACTAAAAGGTGCAACAATTTCTATGGAAGCACACACCGACAACATTGACATATATTCAGCAAATAAAATTAAAGTTGGTGCTGAAGGTACGTTGTCAATACACTCTATAGAAGCGTTGAATATACAGTCAGACGCAACAATGGGTATCAAGTCAGATGAAGAACTGGTGATGAACGGCAGTGATGTACAAATCAAAGGCGAAACCGTCTACATCGATGATGTTGTTAGAATGGCAGAAGGTGGCGCTGGAGATGCTCCAGATGCAGAGAATCCAGTCGTACCAGAAATGACTGACCCACCATCGCCTGTTATGACAACAGGTTCAAATAGAACCAATGCAAACCCAATTAGACCACATCCGTTTGCGATTAGTGGAAACTTATCAGATGATCAACCAGTTTAAGGTGTATAGAAATGTCATGTAAACCAAGCACACTAGCATCAAGATATGCATACACTGCACTACAGAGAAACGATTATGCTTTTAGAAAGGGTCTATCCGAATTCGACACCATTCTAAAACAACAGAACCCTGTACTGTACTTTGACAGAGATGAATTAATCACTCTCACATCATTGATTAACACTCTTAAAAACAATAACAAAGACTTGGGTCCATTCCCATATCTAAACGATAGACTACAACAGAGACCGTTCACGTATATCGATACCGCAGACTTTCTAAACCAATCTGGTTACGGTTCGTCCCAAACAATAACAATCATTCAAAACTATCTGAATGGGTATAACATTATTGTATCCCCATCTGTTGATATGAATAACATGCTTGATCAACTCGAAAACTATAATTTGGAGAACGTTGCAGCGAGTGTCAATGGTGGTACTTGTGGTTCTATTTCAAATCCATTCTCAAAGAATTCCGAACTTCTATCAAAAACCCAAAATGCTATGGATATGATTAGGTCTCTTCAGAACTTTGACTTGGCGTCTTTGATTGGACCACTGAGTTCTATCAAACAAGTGTTGATGCAGATTGTGGATAAGTTAAAAGAAACACTTATGACGCAGTTAAACAACACCATCGGTAAGGTATCTGGTCTTGTAGAAAAATCAAAAAATCTTGGTCTGCAAGTATTAACCCACTTCAGAAGAATGATTGACAACGTAAGATACTTTCTATCAGACATTTCTATCGAAAGTATCAAATCGAAGATCGAAGAGTTCCTCGCAAAGGCAGTATCACAGTTTGAAGAAATCACACCAGAGGTTTTATCACTTCTGTTCTTCCGCTTCTGCCAATTCTCTGAGATGTTGCAGTCATTCATGAAATCGCCAGTCGATGCACTGAGAAAACAAGTCACTGACTATGCGAGTAACGTGGAAGATGTAGAACGTCAAGGTCTATTGATAACACAAGGCGTGATCGAAAATGGTGGTAGACGTATTAGAACAAGAGAGATTGACAGAACAAGAGGAAGGCTCACATCACTGGCAAACAACCCATCTGGTTCTGCTACTGGTATAGGCACCCCTTCACTGCAAGATAACGGGCAACCTGCATCTTCTGCTGGTCTGACAATTCCAAGATATGTTGAGAACGGCGAGATTACCAAAACACAGGCAAACTCTATTCTAAATATGACAAACTCTGGAATTCCAGGATACGTAACATTTGGTCGTGGTGTGACTTCGATGATTGCATCTGACACTGCTCCAGATGGAAGTGACGGTTGGAGAAGAGTCCGTGACGAAGTTTGGGTAAGACTAATCAAAGCACTTGATATGTGCCCGCAAAACAAACCTGTAACTTGCAATTCTGGATTTAGATCAGCACAATATAACAGAGACGTTGGTGGTGCTGGTAGATCATTGCACATGTCTGGCATGGCAATTGATGTTGCATACCCAAGTGATGTACCAGCATTTATCGCTGCTTGTAGTATTCAGGGGTTTGGTGGTATCCAGACATATGATAACTGTAGTTTCACACACATTGACATCGGACAAAAACGTTCATGGGCAGGCGGAACTAGATGTATCGCTACTGGAACTGGTGGCAGATACGGGAACCTTATCAGCGCACACATCGCTGGAAACATGACAGAAATGACGAGCATCGTCCAAGGTAACGCACCCACACAAACAGAGACCGTAGAAACCGATCAAACGAGAACCACTGGACCAGTTTAACGTTGGTGATATAAATATTACTAAACCAAGGAAAGATAGATGAAAATCACACCACTACAGAAAAAGAGAATTCTTTATGCAGATTTCAGGAAGGACTTACTATTAAATCCAGTGAGTTCTGATTTGGCACGTGTGACAAACGAAGAAGCAGTTAAAGATTCCATCGTAAATCTTTTACTGACAAACCGTGGAGAACGTTTCTTTAGACCAAATCTAGGAAGTGATATCCAGACTATGCTTTTCGAAAACGTTTCACCACTCACAATTCTTTCTATTGAAGAAATGGTGAAATCTACTATAAGTAATTATGAGCCTAGAGCGAATGTGATTGACGTTAGCGTGAAAGCAAACGAAGATTATAATGATATAACTGTTACAATCGTCTTTAACGTAGTCAACAGCGAAACGCCAATAACGTTAACAAAAACACTAACTAGGGTAAGATAATGTCAGACAATATTCCATTCACGAAATTAGACTTCGATGAAATTAGATTAAATTTAAAAACATATCTAAGTGCGCAAGAACAATTCAAAGATTATGACTTTGATGGTTCGAACATGTCTGTGCTATTGGATATCCTAGCGTACAACACATTCCAGAATAACTATTACAGTAACATGGTATTCTCGGAAATGTTTTTGGACAGCGCACAGTTGAGAGACAGTGTGGTTTCACATGCTAAGGAATTGAATTATCTTCCTAGATCAATGCATAGCGCACAGTCTACAGTATCTCTTAGAATCAATGCAGCAGACTCTCCAGTGTCTATCACCGTTCCACGTGGTACGAAGTTCAAAGCAGTGTGTGGTACAGAAGTCTTCACTTTTGTCACATCAGATTCTTATTCTGTTTACCCAAACAATGGTTCATACACAATTTCTGGTGTAGATGTATATGAAGGTAAAATCATTAAAGAATATTATACAGTAACTGGAGATGAAAGGCAAGAGTTTATTATCAACAATAAGAATGTTGATACGAACAGCGTAAGAGTTCGCATCAGAGACAACGTTGATGTAGATTCATCTAAGTCCGAATATCAAGTAAAGGGTAACATCTACGGTGTTCTCGAAACCGACGAAGTCTTCTACATCGAACCTGCTTCTGCCGAAAGATATAAAGTGACTTTTGGTAGAAATGCTTTTGGTTACCAACCAGTGGTCGGTAATGTTGTTGAAATTGAATACAGGGTCACACGTGGTATAGAAGCTAACGGTGCAACTAACATACAGATCATCGACCAGCCAGATGGGTATGATGCAATTGTAACTTTCTCACAGAAAGCAGAAGGCGGTCAAGATGTTGAATCTACAGACTCCATCAAGTTCTTTGCTCCAAAATCAATCCAAGTACAGGACAGAGCAGTCAACTCAAAAGACTATGAAATTCTTCTGAAAAATAGATTCAGTGAAATTTCAGCAGTCTCGGTTTATGGTGGAGAAGAACTAGACCCACCTAGATTTGGTAAAGTAGCAATCTCAGCAGACGTTCAAAGTGGATATGCACTGACTTCAAGTGCAATCTCTAGATACATCGAATATCTAAATGACATTTCGCCTCTTGCGATTGAACCAATCTTTGTTAAACCACAGTACATGTACGCGAATGTAGATACCACCGTTTACTATAACACAAATACTACTACATCGTCTGCAACAGATATCAAGAACGATGTGTTGGGGTCGATTGCGAATTTCTCTATCACAGAGTTGTCCGATTTCAATAAGACAATGCGTTATTCGCATCTAACACGTTATATCGATGATTCGAACTCTTCTATCGTCTCAAACGATACAACTGTTAAAGCGGTAATCGCAATATCGCCTATCACTGGTCTTCTATTCAGTGAAGAGATTAAATTCAACAATTCTCTTATTCTTGACCACCCACTAACACTCGGTGAAGATATTAGAAACCACGATCCAGCGATTGCATCCTCGAACATCGTTTATAGAGGCGAGACAGGATATATCGTTGATGGTGGAAATGGCAATCTACATATCATCCAAACAAACGGAAGTGACTTCACATTCTTAAAACAGAACATCGGTACAGTTGATTATCAGACTGGTAGAGTTGTTATAAACAATCTACTAATCGATTCTTACACTGGTACTGATTTGCGTTTCTATGCAAAACTGAGAGGAAAAGATATCGCTGCACCGAAAGACAGGATCATAAAAATCAGACCATCGGACGTTACAGTAAGGGTGAGCGGAGTTAGAGAGTAATGGATATCAACAAAAAAGTATCCCACCTAATAGCAAACCAGTTTCCTGCATATTATCAGGAAAACGGTTCCATAATGGTAGATTTTCTAGAGGCTTATTATGAGTTTCTAGAAAACACATATGGTTATTCTGAATATATGAACAGAATTTTGCCAGAAACGAATGATATCGACCAAACTTTAGATGAATTTGTCGTCCACTTTAAAAACAAATATCTATCAGAATTTCCTCTTGTGACATATACAGACCAAAGAACAATGGTCAAACATATCATGGATTTCTACCGTTCAAAGGGATCGGAAAAGTCTGTCAAACTTCTCATGAAAATGATTTTCGGGGAAGAAGCACAAGTGTATTATCCAGCAAAGGACATCCTAAGAGCATCAGCTTCTGTTTGGAAAATCCCTAGATACATCGAAGTTACCACAGAAGACAGAAACTTCGAAATGGTTGGTAAGAATATCATCGGTACGATTTCGAAGGCAACAGCATCCGTAGACGCTATCGTTAGAAAACGTACTAACGGGACTTTTGTTGATGTTATGTATCTCAGCAACTTATCAAACGAATTCCAAATCAATGATGTTATCACAGATGACGGCAACTTGAACGGTGCGCCTAAAGTTTTAGGTTCTCTGAATTCCATTGTGATCACAGAAGGCGCTTTGAACTATAGTGTTGGTGATGAAGTTAAAATCACAGGCACATACGGCGACTACGCGGCCGCGATTGTAAAAAAAGTTGAGAACCCATCTGATAAAGTTACATATACACTTATCGATGGTGGGTTTGGTTACACTACCAATTCCCTAACGAGTGTTCTGATATCCGAAAAGAAAATCCGTCTTTCAACGTTGCCAAGTTTAAGAACGTTAGACAACCTATACCAATATAAGTTTACCGCAGGTACAACCAACTCTACCATTGAGAATTACATCGGGGAAGAAGTGTCTCTGTATGACGGGGGTGTTTTTAAATTCATCGGTGTTGTATTAGACGCAACCAATTCAGCTAACGTCACAGTTGGTATCGAATCTTGGACTTCTCTATCTAATTATCAATCAACTTTAAGTGGTATAGATAACATAACTTATGTTTCTAGTACAGGTACAATAACAATAAATCTGTCTTCTACACCATCTGACGAAACAGTGTTCGCATACACCATCAACACCAAAGGTTTCGGTCTCGGTATCAAATTTACAGACACAAACACAGAACAGTTGTTGGTTTCAGGTGGAAATATCCCTAAAGCACATATCCAGAACGAGACTGGTGACTCTTACGAATTCACATATATCGAAGGTGGTTCTGGATTTGGTTTTGATATTGCAACTATAGAAGACGAACAAAATGTTAGTGTGAATACCAACACAATCGAAGATGGTCTTGGTTCAGTGACAAATTGGCAAACCACTCCTGTATCTGGAATATTGTCATCTACCTTAAATTCCCTGTTGACATACACCAACACCAGTATTGGTAGAATTTCAAGACTTGACAATTTCACTCCAGGTTCTGGGTATGAATCCGACCCCTTTGTTGCTGTTATCAACAAAAGTATCGAATCTTTGGGCATTGGTGATAAATACCTCACAGTAGAATTCCCATCGGTTGGTGCGTTCTTAACAAACGGTGATGAAATGAGAGTTGGAAGTACACTAATAGGATACGTGAGAGATTATGATATTTCTGGAACATCCGGACAGGTCGAAATCAGAACAGTGACGCTGAATACGAACGTAGTGTCTCTTGGAGATACGGTCAGTTTCAGACAGTACGGTTCCTCTACTGATTATATTAGTGCAACAGTCACAAACGTCGAAACATTGTACCAAAACCCTGTAATGGGTATCAACGCATCCATCGACACAGATGTTTTTGGCGCGACAGGAACGATCACAGAATTGAAAATCAAAAACTCTGGATTTGGTTATAGAGATGGTGATTTAGTTTCTTTCAGAAGTGATGAAAATAACATCTTAGGTTCTGGTGTAGCAGTTGCGGTAAAAACAGGCACAGGAACTGGTTATTGGGAAACAACATCATCCCACCTAAACTCTACTAAGAAACTAAGAGACAATGATTACTACCAAGAATATTCTTATGAAATTCAGTCAGGTATCAATCTAACAGACTACGAACGTGTTGTCAAAAATACCGTACACGTAGCGGGCACAAAACTTTTCGGCAGAGTTATAAATACATCTGTCAGTGCTTTAGATTTGAAATCCAATTCTGATAGTAAGATAGTAACATCATAAATATCTAAAATATTACCAAGAACGGGCAGAAGATGAGAACTTTCACCAAAAACTTTGATACCTATATCGCTAGAGCTTTCTTTGAAAGTTTCACTAACGATCCTAGCAACCATTACTATATGTTTGCATCTAAGTCAACGCCGTATGACACCTCTCCGAATCTACCGACCATTGGCAAAGGCGTCACCTCTTCTTTTTATGATATTCAAAAAGATATCATCTTTGGTAAAAAATTGACACTAGAAGACATAAGTTACATGATCAAGAAAACCATCCACGTGAGTGGGACGGTGTATGATCAATATGACGACAAAGACGACAACATTTTCGATAAGAATTTCTTCGTCTTTACCGAAGAAGGTGGTTTCTACAGTCTATTCAAATGTATCTCGAATAACTACGGCTCAGGGTCTTTGGACAAACCACTTTACTCTAGAACAACATATTCGGATAGATATTACCAAACAGGCGATGGTTACATCTGGAAACTCATGACACGAATTTCGACTTCGAAGTTCGAAAAGTTCGAAACAGATAACTATGCTCCACTAGAACACATTAGTGAGATTTCTTCGTATGCGGTCGGTGGATCAATCGACAACATCATAGTTGAAGAAATTGGTGCTAACTACAGCTCCTTTGCATACGGATCAATCAAGAGTGTTTCTTACGCAAACAACGCAAGAAAACTTGTTATCCAAACGGATACCGAAAGAGATATCTATGAGATGCCAATCGCAGAAACAAGTGGAAGTTACTACACTGGATCAGATGTGTATATTTGGTCATTCACACCCACACAGGCTGCGAACACGGAGTATGTGGTAAGTACAATTGTAACACAAGACTATGACGCGGTTTCCTCAAACCCAGATGTTAACTTGTTAGGTACAGTTTACACGTATACAGAAAGCGAAAGTCTAATCCGAGTAGCAAGAGATTTTGAATTCAACATATCATATGGAGATTTCGCGAGCGGTGACGTGTTTGTTCTTGCGAGTAAAACTACAGCAGAAGGTGTCCAACTCATTACGACAGAAATCATCAAAGCGTCCGTAGGACTCGGTGATTTTGCAGGAGTTTATGCATATCCAGGGAGACTTTTAGCTGATATCGATGGAACTGGTGGGGTACAATCTTACGATTCTTACTTATTGCTAACTTATTTAACGTATGGTACTACAGGTACTCCAGCGATTGACACATATATTTCAACAGTTTTTATGCCATTCCTATACACATCCTCAACTCTTAAAAAGTATGCTCCTATTGCTATATCTGGTGTAACGGGTCTGCAAATCGTTCTTGTTCCAGAATTGTCAGCAAACAACTCTTTCTACGTAGGTTCTAGTTTCTATGTAAGAGGTGGTACTGGTTCTGGTCAATTGAAAACAATCACAGGGTACGACATTGTCGCTAACGATAGGGTCATCACAGTAGACACTACTTTCACTGCACCGTTGGACCAAACTTCACGTTATGAAATTGCACCGAGAGTTATCATCGATGGTGACGGAACAGGAGCAAGTGCAATCACACTATCGACACTACAGGGCGGTGGAACCCTAACTAAGGGTATCAGAAAAATTGAAATTGTTGACGGTGGTTCTGGATATTCTTATGCAAATGTTACAGTATCGGGTAACACTGGTATTGTAGACACAACAACTGGATTGACCGCATCAGCTAACACTGCTGTGGCAAGAGCGATAATTTCGCCAAACGGCGGTCACGGTGCCGATATCATTAATGAGATGTACGCCACTGGTATCTCTTTTAGCACAAATTTCCAATCTACAGATCACCCTGTTGAAAACGATTATAACATGTACGGCGTCATTGTAAACCCAAAGTTCAACAAAGAAGAAGTTCTAACATTGTCTGGTTCAACAGATTTCGTTTTTCTTCAATCGCAGTTAAATTCCTCTGCCACAGGTGAGTTGTTGGTGACGCAAGAAGACACAGGTGCATCAGCTATGATGTATGATATCGATTCTCCTAATATTCTGATCAGGTCAATCCAAGGTGCTTTCAAAGACACAGACGATCTATTAGGGTTAAATTATCTTCAGATAGGTACAACACCAAACATTATCAACAACACTTCTTTGAATGTTACGAGTAAATTTGATAACAGAACTGCTTTGGGCGTGACATTTGCTGCGAGTGGTTCTTCATTCGATGAAGATGAAATGATAACTTCCACGACTTCTGGGACAACCGCATACGTACATTCACAAGACGTACCAAACAACATCTTATATGTAACAGGCGTTAGAGGCAATTTCGTGTTGGGTGAGACCATCACTGGGGACAGCGGTCTGAGTGCTGTTATAAATAATATAACAGAACCAGAACTGGA
>Ga0213861_10003571_pt1 | contig 12828 bp, 16 predicted proteins | sample PICome_4_FD_160110 | JGI IMG/M metagenome (GOLD analysis project Ga0213861, IMG submission 160110) | Coastal seawater microbial communities near Pivers Island, North Carolina, United States - PICO131 | ecosystem: Environmental > Aquatic > Marine > Coastal | place: USA: North Carolina...
ACCCTTAGTTTCAAAGGTAAATTTACTCCACTAGGCCCTGAAACGGACTTTGGATCATTTACTTTTGAAAGTGATGGTTATACCGATGCTAGGTTTACTGCACGACAAGTCTCATTGACAGTTACAGGCAGTACCACACAAGATTTCCAAGTAGGAAAGATTAGACTAGATGTACGCAACAGGGGTAGAAGATAATGGATTTATCCTCACAAAGACAATATATACAACGAATAGAAGTAGCACATAGCATACTTACAACTACAGACTTAACAACATTTTATACATCTCCAAGTGGCGATGACTTTACTTGTGCTGTAATTGAATCTATCTTGGTATGTGATCATGATAATCAGCAAACTAAGATTACCTTTACAGTAGATAATGCAGGTACTACTTACACTATATTTAAAGAATATAACATTACTGCTTATGATACAGAGGAGCTTTTAACTAGAAGTCTGTTCTTACATCAAGGCGATGTTGTAAAGATACAAGCTGATCGTGCTGGTAATTTAACTGTTTATGCAAGTATTGTTGAATATGGAAAAGGCGATTAGGTAATGAAATTTAATTATAAAATGTTTACAATAAAGGATATTTACAGGTTTTAATATGGCAGATCCATTAACAATTTTAAAAACAATAGGAACAGTACTAGGCGGTACAGCAGCAGCCAAAGCTGCATTTGATCCTGAAACTGGATCAACAACCACAGAAATGGATCCAAGAATGGTTGCCATGTATGAAGATCTTTACAGAAAATCTCAAGGCATAGCAAAACAACCTTTTGTACCTTATACAGGCCCAAGAGTTGCAGGTTTTTCCCCGGACCAACTTAGAGCCTTTCAAGCTACCCGTGGTATGTTTGAAACTGGTCAACAATACGATCCGCTAGGAACACTTAGTCAATTAGGTCAACAACCAACACCAGGTTTATTACAAGCCGATATTGGTGCATATCAATCACCTTTTCAACAACAAGTCATAGATCAAACCATGGCAGATATTCAGAGGCAATCTGATATTGCTAGAGGTTTATCGCAGGACAGAGCAATCGGTGCCGGTGCTTTTGGTGGTTCTCGTTCAGCTTTACTTGAAACTGAAGCAACCAGGCCTTATATAGAACAACAAGCAAGAACTTCAGCAGCATTAAGACAAGCTGGTTTTGAGCAGGCACAAAGAGCCGCAGAATCAGATATCGAAAGACAGATGCGAGACAGACAATTCCAGGCTGGTATTCAACAAAATTTACTTGGCGAACAATACAGAAGCCTTGGGTTACTTGGTGGTATCGGTGGCCAACAACAACTCTTACAACAAAGAGCATTGGATGTTCCTTACCAAGAATTTGGTAGAGCATTACAATATCCACAACAACAATTTGGATTGCTTTCACAGGCTGTTACAGGAACACCATCATTTGGTAGTACAGCACAATATCAACCATCTTCACTAGAAGGCGTAACATCTGCACTAAACATTCTTGGCTCTCCATTCATGCAAAGTGCTTTTAGTGGCATGGGCGGTGGCGGAACTACTGTTATACCTGGAGCAGCAAATATGGGTGGCACTCCAAATATTCCAGGCAGAACAGGAACTTTTTAATGGCAAATTCATTTCAAAAACTAGCAGACATTCTTAATATAGAAACCGCAAGACTCTCCGGTGATCCTAGAAGATTGCAAATTGCATCGCAGATGCAAGAACAAAAAGAATTAAAACAGGCAACCGCACAAAGCGAGGCTGAGATCAACAAAGCGATTGATGAGTCTAATATGAAGCCAGAGCAAAAAAGACTTTTAAAGGCTATGGATTTGGCTGCTAAAACCAAGGTTCTTTATGAGGCTCAAACACAGAAACCACCAAAAGACCCAAGTGTTTCTGATTACATTGCCGGAATAATGAAAAAAGTTTATGCAGATCCAAATTATAAACTTACACCTCAAGATTTTAAACTATTACAAATTAAGCGAACATCAGATGCTTTGGGTATGGAGTTAGAAGACATAAGCTATGAACAGTATTTAAAATCAATGGGCGATGAAGAACAAAATCAAGAAACAAATATCATACAAGAATATTCATCTACCGCAGATGCAATAGCAGCCGGATTAAAATCCGGAGATCAATTTAAAACTACAGATGGAAGAATACTTACAATTCAGTAAAATGAAATGGCAGAAACAAATCAAACCAATCCATACGCAGGAGCTATTGAGGTAACAACAGATCCATACGCTGGAGCAATACCTGTAACTCAAGATCCATACGCTGGTGCGATTCCAGTTACCCAAGAAAAAAAGGACGATTTTAGTATTACTAAAGAGATGTTTAACATTGTTGTTGGCGGTGCTAGAAATGTAGCGGCAGGTGTTTTAAGTAATAAAGCCTTTTACGAAAAAATATCCCCAACAAACATTGGAGCGGCTATCGGCAAAGCTATAAAAGATGGCGATGCTTCTGCTCTTGATGTGCTAAACAAAGCATTAGAAAAACCAACTGGATATGAAATAGCCTCTAATATGGTTGCTGCTCCAGAATCAATGAGGCCAAAATCTACTCTTGATATTGGATTGCCTGATGTAACAGTTGGCAAAAAAGAAATACCTCTTGGTTTTAAAGATGTTCCAGTTGGAGAATTTGCTCAAGATCTTGGTCAATACATGGGTGCATATGGGGCGGTAACAAAAGGTACAAGTTTACTTGCTGGTATTTCTTCCAAAAGCATACCAGAGATAGTCAAACAAACATCTAAGGTCATAGGTGCTGGTGTGGCTGCGGAACAATTTGCTTTTTCTCCATACGAAGAAAGACTTTCAAATCTTATTCAGGAAACAATACCTAACCAATTTACAGAGTTTTTGGCAGCAGACCCAGATGATAACGAAGCTCTTGCAAGATTTAAAATGGCTATTGAGGGTGCTGCTATCTCAATACCAGTGGAGGGTTTATTTAGATTTGCTGGTAAATTAAGAGCCAACAAAAAAGCACAAGAAATACAACCAGTTGATGTGCCTGAAAATAAATCAGTAGATATTCCAGATCAACCTGTAAAAACAGAAGCCATAACTTCAGGCCCGTACGCTGGTGCGAATGTTGTTTCTCCGATGAGTGTTGCTGAAGCCAAAGCACAGAAACAAGCAGAGCGATTGGCCAAAAAGAAAAATCCATTTAAAGTCAATGAAGAAACTGGTTTAGTAACAGCAAAAATAAAAGGCAAAGAAGTTGAAATAACCAGGAACGCAGAAAATCAATATGAAGCAGTATTAAAAGACGCAAGAACCGATCAAGAAATTAATGATGCTTTAGAAAATTTACAGATAAGTGGAAACCTATCACCAGATGAAATTACAGAGGCAACAAAACTTTTAAAACAACAAAAAGTAAATAGACCAATAAAAACTTATGACTCTTTAGAGGAAGCCAAAGTAGATATTACAAAAACCTTTGATCCTGGCATATTGCCAAAATCTTTAAGGTCAACCACAGAACCTAAAACAAGAAAAGCACAGCAATATATAACAAGGAAAATAGATCCTGGTTTTTATAGAGCAACTGAACTTATTAATGGCTTGAATAGTAAAAGTGGAAGATTACCTCCATGGGTTCTTAAAAAAGGTGGGGCAAAAGATTTTGATGAAATTCAAGAAGCGATGGAGCAAGATGGATTTTTCCCTCCAAGAGAGGTTTATGAGGGTGAGGTGCTTGATTTATCAGACGATATTATAGATGCCATAGCAGAGAATAGAGTCCATCAAAGTGATGCAATAACCTATGAACAATGGAAACAAGCAGAAGCTAGAAAATTAGAAAAAATAGACCGATTAGAACAAAATGGTTACGATCCATTGCGAATGTCTGATGAAGATGTTGAACAGGCGTTTAAAAAAATAGATGAACAAGATGCAGAAATATTGGCACAAGTAGACAGGATCGAAAAAGAAAATATAGCCAAACGACAAACTGATGAAATCTATCAGCAAACAATGGCAAGAGAAAAATCTTTATCTATATCCGAAGAAGATCTTGCTAAAATTAGACCGGCAGATGAATTGCCGCCCAGCTATACTCCAAAAGATTATGGTTTTGATAAAAGACCGCCAAGAGTTCCGCCATCTCAAACGCCTCCAGGCGAAAGCATCCCGGATGATAAGTTCGCTGGTAATATTAATTTAGATAAAATTAATGAGCCGGAAGATATAAAAGATATGATTAGAAAAATCGCAAAAGATAATGGCGGTTTTGAAGATGCAAGAAGAGGAGTTGTTAAGTTTGGAAGTAAAGGCGAAAACTTAGAGGCGTTAGCCAGAGCACTTAATCTGACTGATGAGACTTTATTAAAAAGAAAAATAGGCCAAGCGTACAATTCTGAGGAGTTATATGCCGCAAGTATTTTGTTTGATGAAGCATTAAGAGATGCTCAAGATTTATCTCGTCTTGCACAAAGTGCAGATGCTACGCAAATTGATATATTCAAATATGACCAGTCAATGGCTAGGTTAGCCTCAATACAAGAACAGATAGCTGGTATTAAAGCTGAAGCAGGTCGTACTTTAAGAGCCGCAAGAGAAATAGTTGGTCCAGCAGCATCTAAAAATCCAAAAATAAGAGACAAATTAATTCAAGATTATATTAATTTAAAAGGTGGAACTGAAAACATCCAAGACATTGCAAAAAAAATGTCTATGCTTAATGATCCCGCAGCTGTAGCTAAATTTGCAAGAGACATGTATACACCTAGATTTATTGATTATGCACAAGAGTATTGGATTAATGCTTTGTTATCCTCACCATCAACACATATTGTAAATACACTTTCTAATACATTGGTTGCTGGTTTGACTCCATTAGAATATTTTGGAGCATCGGTTATTGGTGCGGTTACAAGAAGGCCCGACAGAATCACCTTTGGTGAATCAGGTGCAAGACTACTAGGAAGTATTTATGGTGCGTTAGATGGCGTGAGAGCGGCTGGAAAAGCCATCATAGACGGAGAGGCTGTGGATCCAATGACTAAGTTAGAACTTGGCAGACAAAAAGCAATACCTGGTCCGCTAGGAAAATTAATAAGAATTCCAGGAACAGCTTTGGTTGCTGAAGATGCTTTCTTTAAATCTATTGGGTATCGTCAAGAGATGTGGGGACAAGCATTTAGAGCCGCTGAAAAAGAAGGCAAGGGAATAAAAAGAGCGTACGAATTAATGCGTAATCCAGAGTCGTTAGATCCAAAGGTTCACTTAGACGCAATTGAAGCTGGTCGATATCAAACATTTACCAAGCCTCTTGATGAAGGAATTTTAGGTAAGATTGGTAAAGGAGTACAAGGAACAGTTGCAGAGTATCCAGTTTTTAGATTTATGGTTCCATTTATTAGAACACCAGTTAATATTGTGCAGTATGCGTTTGAAAGATTGCCTGGTATTGGAGCATATACAGCCGCCTACAAAAAAGCCAAAGCTCAAGGCGGCAAACAATATGATTTAGCTAAATCAAAACTAGCAATAGGTTCTGCAATATCGGCTGGAGTTTTTTATTACGCATGGAATAATCAAATTACAGGAAGAGGACCATCAGATCCAAGGGAAAGATCTGTTATGTTAGAAACCGGATGGCAACCCTACTCAATAAAAGTTGGCGATAAATATTATTCTTATAATAGATTTGAGCCTGTTGGTATTTTGTTTGGAGTTACCGCTGATATGGCCGATATTGGAAAATATATTTCAGAACAAAGAGAGTTGAGCGAAGAAGAGACTTTAGAATATGGAAGATTGGGATCTATGATTGCTGCATCTTTTTCAGAAAACATCACCAATAAATCATTTTTAACTGGTTTAAGCGATACCATCGAAATGATTAACGATCCAGATAGATATGCTGAACGAACAATTCGTAGATTTTTTTCTAGTTTTGTTCCAACCGCTTTGTATTATGAAAGAAAGTCTGACGATCCAATTATCAGAGATGTTCAATCAACTGCTGATGCGTTTGCAAATCGTTTGCCAGAAATATTTAATGAAGCTGATGTTAGGACATCGGAAGATTTACCAGCTAGAAGAAATGTTTTTGGGGAAATAAAAACATACAAAGAAACTTTGGGCGGCAGATACTCTCCAGTAAATATTTCTGCAATAAAAAATGATGTAGCTTTTAATGAGTTTGTAAAACTAGGATATATACCACCATTACCAAAAAGACAAATTGGTGATGTTAAATTAACCCCTGTTCAATATGAACAATTATTAGCAACACAAGAATATTTAGGATTACGAAATAAAATAGAAAGATTTATAAAATTACCTGCTTATAAATTTACACCAAAATCTAAAAAAATAGAAAAATTTGATGAGTATTTTAGAGAAAATCAAGCTCGAGCAAGAAAGTTATTAGTTTCAGTTTATCCAGACATTACAGAGCAAAAGACAGAGCAAAGAATAAAAGAAGCAATAGAATAAAATGCCCCTAGCAACGGAACGAGTTGGTCGTTTTGGTGAATATCTCACAGCAGCAATCCTTTCTCAAGTTTCTGACACAGTAACCATCGTTCCACACAACGCATCCGCAGACATCATCTTTGAACACAATCTAAAGCTGTATAAGTGCCAGGTCAAAACCCAATCACAAATAGAGGAACGCAGAGGCAATTGGCGGTTTGATATGCGTAAGGGTCAAAAAGTTGCCGATAGAAAATATAAAAATAATGAGATAGATATATTTGCTTTTGTTTCTATCACCCACAGAAATGTGGTCTTTTCTAAACCTTTAGACCAAGTTCAACTAACCATCGTTGATGAACACATGAAGAACAATGATGCTGTTAAAAACATCAAAGATATATTGGAAGACCTTAGTTAAAGACTTTCAATATCAAATACAACTTCTTGATCCTTGTAATGCTTAACGGAGTTTATTCCTACTTGCAGGAAATACTCCGCTAATGCTTGAGGATCTTTATTTTCTAATCCAGCTATATCAATTAAAGAACGTGCAATGTATCTGTTTATATAAACAGGGGTATTGTTGTTTCTTTCATTCATTACCGGATCATCAAAATCAGATAAGTTCATTATTACTCCTATAAGGATTTTTTCAATAGCTCCTCTGGTATCTTATTACCATCACTATCTAATCCAAAAACTTTTTCAAGTTCCAGATCTATGTAATGCTTGGCCTTAAAGAGATCTTCAACCTTATCATGCTTATCTCTGGTCACAAGCTTAATTACATTCCCTAAACACCAACCAATATTATTAGCGATAATGTAATCTATCGGCTCTATATTGGTCCCCTTATTATAGTGATCTCCACCTACCTGGTTGTTGGAAGCCAAACGATCTTTTGCTTGGTCCCAATCCTGTGGCGTAGCTTTGTCTATCGACATAAATACTCCTTATTTTTTAATAAATATTACCATTATTAGTAATATTGAGGTATTATAGGTGAAATCTGAGAAAAGGGAAATTTATGGAAATTAAAGATCTAAAAGAATTTGACATCACAAACACTATAGACGCTGACGAACTATCCAGACGATGGGGCGTTAGTAAAAAAACAATAGATAATAAAAGATCAAAAGGAATGGGGCCTGGTTATTGGAAGATAACAGGTACTATTTTATATGATCTTGATGATGTAAAAAGAATAGAAAAGGAATCTTACATTTCCAACAATGCCTAGTAAACACGCACTACTGTCCCCCTCGGCTTCAGACAAATGGACTGTCTGTCCTGGTATGCCTAAACTTGCATCACAAGTTCCGTACACCACAAGTATCCCTGCTGTGACTGGTACCTTGGTTCACCAAATGTCTGAGATCTTAATGAAAGGACACTTAGATGGTGATATATCTTTGGAAGATTATTGGCTTGGCAAGGTTGAGATGGTTGAAGATTTCGAGATAGAGATAGATCAAGAAATGATTGATTGTGCAAAGATCTATACAGACTATGTAGAGGCAAGAACAAAAGAACTCAATGGTAAGTTGCTTATTGAAGAGCAAGTATCAATGGAAGAGATAAGCGAAAACATATGGGGTACTGCTGATGCAATCATACTCTCAGAAGGTCGCATATGTGTAATAGATTTAAAGTCTGGTAGATGGCAAGTCTCACCGGAATATAACAAACAGCTAATGATCTATGGCCTGGGTGCATTAACCAGGTATGGCAATGCTGAAACAATTATGGAACTAACAATAGTTCAACCTAGGGGAGTAAAGAAAGAACGGGCGGTCAAGACATGGGAAACCACCGGAGAAAATCTTGCTAACTGGGGATTCGATTTTCTGAAACCACGGGCGGATGCTTGTATGGATGAAAACCCTAAATATGTATTTGGGGATCATTGCAAATTCTGTAATGGACGCAGTCTTTGTGAAACTTTTAAACTTAATACGGGAGAAAAATAATGTCTGATGAAAATAAAGAACCTACCTTTACTTTTAATGAAGATGGTAAAGAGTACAAAGTAGAAGACTTGTCTGAAGAGAACAAGATTCTATACAACAAAGTGACCCTTGTGAACCAACAAAGACAAGAGGTCATTGCCAACGCTAACTTTGAAGTGGAGAAGTTAGAGATACTTGGAAGGCACTACAGCAACGCTTTAAAAGAAGCTGTTGAGGGTGATGATACTAAAGTTGAGGTGGCAAAATGAGTCTAGCTGATATAAGAACTAAGTCTAAAAAGAAAGCACCTAGGATTGTTGCTTATGGTGGGGCCGGGGTAGGTAAAACTTACTTTGGTTCACAGATGCCAAATCCAATTTTTGTATTAACAGAAGATGGCATGGGTACGATTGATGCACAACAATTTCCGTTGTGTAAATCTTTTGAACAAGTCATGGGTTATCTCCAGGATCTAATTGATGAAGACCACGAATTTAAAACTGTGGTTATTGATTCGTTAGACTGGTTAGAGCCATTGATATGGGATAAAGCCTGTCAAGATAATGGTTGGAAATCTATTGAACAACCTGGATATGGTAAAGGTTATGTAGAGGTGTTGAGATACTGGCGTCAATACATAGATCTGTTAAATGTCTTGCGTGAAGATAAAGGCATGATTATTTTGCAGATTGCACATAATCAGATTAAAAGATTTGAGTCTCCAGAGATAGAGGCTTTTGATAGACATGAGTTAAAACTGCACCGCAAGGCCGCAGATTTAATTTTAGAACACAGCGATTGTTGTTTCTTTGCAAACTATAAACTTGGTACTGTTAAGGTCCAGGGGAAAGGTGGAACAATGACAACAAAAGCGGTGGCCGGAGATGTGGTTGCTTACTGTCGTGAGAAACCTGCCTATCTTGCAAAAAATAGGTACGCATTACCGGATGTTCTTCCATTCTCATGGCCGGAAATTAGAAAGGCTATGTTGGGGGAAGATAAAGGTGAGTAAGTTGGGGGAAGTCGAAAGAACAAAACGTGTTATGACTAAGATCCAAAAGTTATTAAATCCTTTGATTGATAGCATGGATCCAGATAACAACGATTTGCCTCTCGATGGCTTACATCAACTTATTTGTATTAACCAAGACTGTGAAGAGTTCGTGGAATATATCTCGGACTATCACAGCTACGATCCAGGATAAGGAGTAAATATGGATTTAAGTAAGTATAAGGCTCAGGCCGAAAGTAGTATTTTGGAAGAACTCGAACCAGGAACATATGATTTTGAATATGTTTCTGATGAGGAAATCCAGGGTAAAAATGGATGGGTGGCTTTAAAGGTTCTCTTTAGAGTCGTTGATAAACCTAACTTTATGATTGGTCATGCTTTTACAGTAGACCATGATACAAGTGAAGGTGCGATTAACCTTGGTCTATCATCATTGCATGGACTGGCATTGGCCTGTGGATTTCCGGATGGTTTTCCAGACGATAGTTCTGCACTTGTTGGTTCAAGAGTAAGAGCACACGCAATCAAAGATGCAAAAGGCTACATTGCTATTGATGATATGAAAGGCAAAGGGTGGTCGGCACCTAAGTCAACAAAAGAAGTAAAAGCGGATGAGCCTGTTTCCAACAGCGAAGCGGAAGACAACATCCCATTTTAACTTTTTAAAATCAGATAGGCCCTCACTATGCGGTTGCTGTGGTGATCCGGTGGGGCCTCTTCTGGTCGAGGTTGATGGTAAATGGTTTGGAGCCTGTAGCATGGAACATCAAAAAGAAATAAAGAAAGGTAATAGATCGCCCAAGGTGGCACAAGTATCTAAAGCCGGTGTTCTTTATGCTAAATCTAAACTGAAAGATAGATACAAGGAATTTTCTGTTAAAAATAAAAGTTGGGCGTTTCGTGATTGGAGTGAGGACGATAGGGTCAATTTTTTTGAGAGTTATACCAGGGAATATTTAAAACACGCCAACGAAAGGGCAAGGAACGGGGTAGATGGATCTTACGAAATACAAGATAAGACACGGACTGAATAAAGATAAGAGTTATTTAGAAAAAAACAGAGGCAATGAAGCTGATCTTATTGCAGAAATGCAGACAATAGGATTAAATGTCGGCTTCTTAAATACAAGCGGTGATCTAGTAAGGATCCCAGTACAAGCAACTCCGGGAGTGAGGCCGGATAAAGGTAATGAAAAATCGGGTTGGTATGTTATTAATGTTGTTCATAATCACATATTCGCAACTTACGGAAATTGGAGAACGGGGTCGGAATACAAATGGAGTTCTGTCCAGATCAATACACTTACTCCAAATGAAAGGCAAGATCTACAGTTAAAGATGCAACAGGCCCAGGAAGAGGCCAAGAAACAAAAGCTACAAAGGTATGAGGAAGTCGCAAAAGATTGTCAGAATCGTTTTCAAACTTACTCAGAGGTTATCAAGCATCCTTACCTGGAAGCTAAACAAATCAAAAGTTATTCTTTAAAACTACACAATAAATCTTTGGTCGTGCCTATCTACAATGTAGATGGTGAGATTAGATCGTTGCAATTTATCCAGGAAGATGGATCCAAAAGGTTTGTTTCTGCCGGACAAGTCAAGGGTAATATCTTTTTAATTGGTACAGATTTTAATTCTTTAAATAAAGTTGAGTCTCTGGTCGTAGTTGAAGGTATGGCAACAGGTGTAAGCGTATGGGATGCAACACAAATACCGGTGGCTTGTGTTTTTTCGGCTAACTTTGGTAATGATGCGGTAGAAAACATAAGAAAAAAGACGGACGCCAGGATTTATTTAGCCTTTGATAATGATAAAACTGATATCGGACGCAAGAAAGCGGAAGAGATAGCCACCAGATATTATAATTGTTTGGTTAGAATCCCATCCGTTGAGGGTGATTTCAATGACTTGGCTATCAAGCAAGGCCTAGATGCAGTTAAGTTAGAGATAAGTGATCAAGGTTTAGGGATAAGAAGTTTCTCTATTAAACAATTAAAAGGCGATCCACCGCCTCGTTCATGGTTGGTTGAGGGTTTATTGGAAAAATCTAAACCTGGTTTGTTGGCGGCAGTCGGTGGTGTTGGTAAAAGTATGTTGGCTTTAGATCTAGCGATCAAAGTATCACAAGGGCAAGGCACCTGGTTAAATAAACCAATTAAAAATGCTGGTAATGTTCTTATGCTGATGGCCGAGGATGATAGAAGCGAAGTCTTCAGAAGGACCAAAGCGTTAGATAAAGGCGATAAAAGATTTGATGCGGAGTATGACGTTTTTGCCTATACAGTTCCAGATGCACCTAAACCATTAATATTATTAAAAGATGATGCCAGGGGATTAGATCTAACTCCAGAGGCCCATGAGTTAATCAATGAGATCTCAACGATTCCAGATTTATCTTTGGTGGTCATAGATCCAATACAATCTTTTGTTGCAGCACCTATCACAACAAGCCAGGAAGCGGCTCAATTGTATTGTCAGTTTTGTTCTTCCATTGCATCCAAGTTTGAGTGTTCTGTTTTATCTATTCATCATATGAGTAAAGCCGGACTTCAGGCCCAGGAATCAAGCTGGGATTCTCGTTCGTCCATAAGGGGATCTGCGGCTATCGTGGATGGAATGAGGATGGCCGCCACAATATCTTTGGCAGATGAAAAGACTGCGGAAAATATTTGTGCAGATGAGGGATTAGAGTTTGATAGAACCAGAGTTGTAAATTTCCAGGTAGTGAAAGCTAACTCTAGCGAGATGGATACCAATGCCATGACATTGATTAGGCGTGAGGCAGTCCTGGAAGTCTATGAAAAACAAAACATTAACTTTGATTTTTAATATGAGTAAGGAATTAAAAATGCCCACAAACGTGATAACTTCGTTAAGGGTAAACCATGGACCAGGTAAAGAAAAGCTCACCACGGGCCTCTCAGAGCCTCGGTTTTTTAAAAAAGAGAGGAAAATATGATTAATTACCCATGCGGATGGTTTGATAAAGAACAATTACCAGGAAGTAAAAAATGAAATGTTTTAACTGTAATGCAAGTATGGTTGTAGTGAAAGAAACAGATATCAGTTATTACAACGACTGTTTCAATCTGAAAATTACCTTTGAATGTAAGCAATGCGGTGCGGTGGCCAATGCTTATCCACCGAAAGATGATAACCAGGGTTTAAGTCATGGCAGGTAAAGGAGATAAGCCGAGACCTGGAACTTACTCACAAGAATATAGAGATAACTGGGATCGAATATTTAACAAGAAAAAGAAAAAGGAAAAGGAAAATAAAAATGTTAGTAAAAATACAAGCAAGTGATAAAGAAGTTCAGCTAATGATCAATGCCTTGGCAGAACATGGTAAACCCATCATCAACAAGGCCAAGCCAACGATGGAAGATAAGCGAAACCTTAAATCGATTGAGAATATTATTCATCAATTA
>Ga0213861_10003575_pt1 | contig 12818 bp, 11 predicted proteins | sample PICome_4_FD_160110 | JGI IMG/M metagenome (GOLD analysis project Ga0213861, IMG submission 160110) | Coastal seawater microbial communities near Pivers Island, North Carolina, United States - PICO131 | ecosystem: Environmental > Aquatic > Marine > Coastal | place: USA: North Carolina...
TTTAGAGGAACCAATAAGCAAAGTATATATTACTGATTTAATACAGACTTATTGTATGTTTGACCATCAAATTGTTACATTACTCGATACCAATACTAGTAATCTTAGCTGCGTGCATAGAGGACTAGGTCGAGCTGAGAGACAGTTAAAACTAAACTAATTGGCACTAGTTTGTAACTTAAATTAACAAAACCTTAATATCAAAGACTTATTAAAATCTTTTAATGGTATTTGAAAGTACTCCTCAATACTATTTGAATCACTTTCATATGATGACGGGGTTTCCCCTGATCCCGTCATCTGTTTTTTTAAATATATAAATTACAACCCATACAAACTAAAACAATAACAGACGGAAGCCATATAATAGGTCTTACCATCTTGAATCTATATAGATTAAAAATTGCTCCAAGCAGATAGGCCACTCTTAATACAAGCCACGTTTGTGCAAGCATTAAATTATCTATTTCTAAAATTACTGATAAAACAGCAAAAACAAAAAATAAAGGAAGTGATTGTCGTAAGTTATCACTTGCTGAAGCTACTCTTTCAGAAAGAGGTGTCATATTAGATAAGTTACCACCTGTATATGTCCACTCTAAAAAAGGAACCTTGTGCAAAGAAAAACTCATCTTAAAAAAAAGATGAAGCACATAAAACATACCAACACATATAATCAAATTTGTCATAAATATTTCCCCATTTGTTAACTTTCTATACTAATACTTTTTTATGTACTTTCAATACTTAAGTTTTATGAATTAATTAGGTCTATATCTTCTTGATGTAATAAATTTTTATCAAGAACATTTGTAAGTGGTTTAAGATGCTTGGCATATGGTTTCCACCTACCCTGACCTTTTTTATTAATGGGTTGTCTGACTTGCTCAGAACTGGCAGTTCTAACGGATCTATCAGTTTCATAAAATGATATACAATTTTCTTCAAAGGGCACTTCAAGAAAATTGAGTATTCTTTTTACTTGACCATCAAGATCGTCGATAACATCCTCATTATTAACTCTTAAAACTTTACCAGGTAAAACATCATCCCAATGATTCATGAGTTTGACATAACCATTATAATAATTTGCTGCTTCTGAAAGGCCATATGTAAATTCTTGGCCTTGAGCAAAAAGTTGTTTAAACATACTAAAACAACAATCCAAAGGATATCTTCGGGCATCAATAATTTTTGCATTAGGAAGTATTAAATGAATAAGCCCAATATGTCTAAAATTATTAGGCATCTTATCAGTAAACATAGGAGCATTTCTTCTGTGTATTTTAGTATCGTTAATAAACGATTTTCCTAAATTTAATCTTTGATCTTCTGTAAAATCTTTCATAGTCTTTGGATAATTTCCTTTGATTCCATAAACGTCATCGCCTCGCAAACTATGGGCTAAAGATAAAATATTTGGAAGCTCAAGAGTACCATCGATCATAGAATGTGATGCTAGTATTTGTTCTATCAAAGTAGATCCTGATCTAGGGAGGCCAAGTATAAAAATTGGATCAGTTGACTGACAACCGCCTGTACCTAATTTATTAAAAAATTCTTGATTACAAATTTCAATTTGGGATTCAAACTCATCATTCATACCGCTTATAGAGTATTTACTTTGATCGTTTTTGATTTTATTTCCTAATTTAAAATGATTAAAAGCTAACTCATAGTTGTTTTGTGATTCGTATCCTTGCGCAAGAGCAAAATGAAAGTATGATTTTTCTCTTAATGAAAGATCTACTCTATTGAGTTGAGTATTCATTAGATGCAGTTCATGATCGGAAAAAGAATATGTTTTAAGATTAGAGAGTGAAAAAAAGGCTTCACCATGATCAGATTTAATCTTATATGCATTTTGATAGCTTTTAATAGCATCATCCGTCTTGCCTAGGGTTTTTTCAGCGTGGCCTTTTGATGTAAATGCTCCATAATTATTAGGACTTTCTTGTAGAATATTATTAAAAATATTAATTGCATTTTTATTATTTCCACTCTGCATCATCTCTATAGCTTGCTGTGATTTATACATAAAATTGTCAGGGAACTTTTTGCATAAAATGTTAACTTGTTCAGTTGTTTTGGCAAATTTTTGTGTTTTTCTAAGAACTAATAAATATTTCATTCTTAAATCACCATTATCTGGTTCAAAGCTTGTTGCTTTTTCAAGAAGCAATTCAGCATCATCATAATGCCCAAGTCTGCTTGCAATCTCTGCGAGTTGTGCCATCGCATAAGTATGAGTGGGATTCTTTTTCAAAAACTCTCTTGATTTAATTTCTGCTACACCCAACCTATCCTCATTCATAATTTGATCAATATAAAGAAGAATATTTGGCAATTTTTTTAATTTATTAATTTGCTCTAATGCATGCTCTGCTGCTTGACGATTATTTTTACTTGTAAATAAGTTATATAATGAATTCCATGACCCTAATAAGGCAGGATTTAATTCGCATGCTTGGATATAGTTACCAATAGCATCATCAATATTATTTATAGCTTTATTTAAATGTCCTAATTCTTGATAGGCTCTACCCATATTAGGAGCATTTATTAACAAAGATTCAATGTAGGATCTTGATTCTTCGTATTTTTTTAGATAACGAGCTGATACTGCAGCAAGGTATAAGCTATCAATATGATCAGGATATTTAGATATATTAATTTCTAATATACTAAGAGCATTAGCAAATCTTTTTTCTTTTACAGCAAGAGTAGCTTCATTAATGTCTACTTGAAGGGTTGCGTCTTCAGAATGTAAATTTTTACTCATAGATTTATTATATTATATAAAGAAAAAGGGAGTTAAAACTCCCTTTTTTTAAGCATTAAATTAGTTATTAGAAACTTTTCTTGTATCTAAAACCTAATGTTCTTGGCTTAACTATACCCACTCTTTGTCTATCAAAGATAAAGGTATTACTGACATCAGCTCTTTTATCCATTAAATTATCAATGTATACCTCAGCTGTCCACATGTCATTGCTAACACCTGCTCTTACATTAAATAATGAATATTTATCTTGAACAGCTCTGTTAGGTTGCATAATATCCGAGAAACTGCTGTCAGATACAGTCATTTGCGCTTGCCAATGACCAGTATTACCTGAGCTAAGCCCCCATTCTTTTCGAGCAGCTAGATTTCCTTGATATCCAGGAGCAAAAGCTAACTCATCACCTACTATAATATCACCTGTAGCTGGAACTAAGTTTTTAGTAATTTCACTATCGAGAAGTGAAAATGCACCTGAAAGCGTTAAGCCGTTTCCAGTAACATAAACAAAGTCACCTTCTACACCAGATATTTCTGCGTCAGCGGCATTATCTGAGAAGAATAAGTTGACAATAGCAGCATCAAAAATAGTACTTTGCAAACCAGTAATGTCAACCATAAAGGCACTACCATTAAATCTTAATGCGCCATCCATTAAAGTTGCTTTCCAACCAAATTCAAAGTTAGTAACTTCATCGGTATCTGTTACAGCTGGTATGGTGTATGCACCAGAAGAAACTCCTGCTGGTCGATTAAGAAGCCCAGGTCTGAAACCCTCTGACCATGTAACATAGTACATAGTATCTTCAGTAGGATTCCATGATAATGTTGCTTTTCCAATAACACCGTCAGTTTCAGCTTTATCAGGATAACCATTAGGATTATTAGGCCCATATTGAACAGATAAATTAGCTCCGCCACCACCAGGGTCAGTGTCAGCACCTTTGTTTCCATAGGCTCCATTAGCACTACCCTCTAGATCAACAGCTATATCGTACCAACGAGCGCCAAGTGTTAATTCTACATCATCTTGCAGAGCTATATTAACTTCACCAAAGACACCTTTTTGCTCATCAGTTCTTAAAATATCATTAACAAAAATGATTGGTGCATTATAAGGGCCAGGTTGAGAATACCAACCGGCTCCAGCATTTCCACCTTGTCCAGGTTGAGGATTTGTATGAGGATAGTTTGGTGAATACTTAGTATCTAGTTTTGCAGATCCAGGATATGTAAATTCATTGTGCTCTATCATTTCTAAATCACTTAGAAAAACACCAGCTGTGAATGAGGTTGTATCATTAATGTCACCACTAATTCTAACTTCATGGGTTGATACTTCTGTTGAACCTGTATGAGCAACATACATATCAGGAGCCTGACAAGTTCCAGCTGAAGCTACAGCTGTATAGTTAGTTACACCATCACAAATATAAAATGGTACATATTGACCTACAAAAAGATAATCTGTGTAATCAATATTTTGATCGGTTGCTCTATCAGTGTAAGCACCTGCATAAACAACTTCAAGGTCACCAACAGTTCCCTCTAAAGTTAAACTCATGTTATCAAAACTATCGTTATTATAGTCATCTGAATATCTTTGTATTTGCATATCATCAAGATCTGGGTCTACAAAAAATACACCTTCAGATTCTATATCCTGGGTAGCAACAGTCACCAATGCATCCCAATCATCATTTATTTGCGTAGCAACACTAGCTCTAAATCCTTCGTAAGTTACAGGGTTTGAGTTGTCTTTTACTATTGCATTTGCATTTAAGAAAGTAGCAGCAGATAAGTCAGCTCCAGCTTGAAATCCAGCTCTTGCAGAACCTACTACAAGACCATTAGCTCTAACAGTATCGGCAGTTCTAAAACGTGCAGATTCTTTTACACTTCGAGTACCAGCTACTTGGTCAATATAACCACCTCTGTGGTCTCTATATGCAACAAATCTTAGTGCTGAACTATTTCCTAAAGGAATGTTATTCATGTATTCAAACTTATTACCTTCATCTCCACCTGACGTTAATCTAGCTTCAACTTCAAGGCTGCTAGCACTTTCACCTATAACTGGTTTATTTGTAATCATTCTTACAACACCAGCCTGTGAACTAGCACCAAAAAGAGTGCCTTGAGGGCCAGAAAGAACCTCGACTCGAGCAATATCAGCAGCATATACATCTAAATTTCTTCCAGGCTGTGCTAATGGCTGTTCATCTAGGTAAAATGAAACGTTAGGGGCCAAACCAGCTACACCTGCAGTAGTCATAGCAGGGGTTGTTGATGCAAGACCTCTAATGTAGATAGTATTGTTACCAGGACCTGAACCACCAGCTGTTACACCGGGCAATTGAAGCAAATAGTCTTCAAAAACATTAACACCCTTATCTTCAAGAGTCTGTTCAGTAATTGCAGATACCGAGACAGGTACGTCCTGGAGGCCTTCTGCTTTCTTCCTTGCTGTAACTACTATCTCTTCTACAGTAGCTTGACTTTGACCAGCAACAATACCACTGAATGCAGCAGTATTTATTAGGGCCAGAGCCGATAAGGAAGGTAATATTTTATTTTGTATCTTTCTATAGTTATTCAACATAATAAATTTCCTATTTTATATAGTTAATAAATTGCTAAATAAACAAAGATAAACGTCTGATTTCCCCTAAGAGAAGTTTAGCTTTATTTATAGACCAGCAATTTCCTTTAAATCGGTCTGCATCCATCATAACAGCTTAAATTTAGTATGCAAATTTTAGGCTTAATATATATGAACTTTTTCCATATGTACTTTATATATAGATAATTAATAACATTTATGTTTCACTAAATATGTTAATTAAAAAATCAACTCTCAATGAATAACCTTAATAAACCAAGATTTATCATTTCAGCCCTTCTTTTAATAACTATTACTACATTAGTTTTTAATAATCTTGAGGCATCATCTATGTTTTTTAGCTCAACACAGCGAGCTATATCTGAATATTTAGGTTGGTTTATTATTCTTACAGCCAATGGTTTTTTAATCTTTTCAACCTACCTTTTATTCACTAAATATAAAAATATTAAATTAGGCGGTATGGATGCTATGCCAGCATATACATACACTAATTGGATCGCAATGTTATTCAGCGCAGGTTTGGGTATTGGTTTACTCTTTTATGGTGTTGCTGAACCTATAGGCAATTTAAATGATTACCCCGAAATGATTAAAGGCGATCTTTCTTATAATGCTGGTAAAGCTTTAAGTCTAACCAATCTCCATTGGGGGCTTCATGGATGGGCAGTTTATGCTTCATTAGGTTTATGTTTTGCTTTTGCTTCATATAATAAAAATAAAGCTTTTAGAGTTAGCTCACTTCTAGGAATGTCTGTAGAGAATAATAAACCTCTAGCGGCAACAATAGATATCATAGCTATCTTAACAACTGTTACAGGGATCGCTACGTCACTTGGCTTGGGAGCTACGCAAATTAACGGTGGTTTAGATCATGTTTTCGATATTAAATTAAATGAATTCATAATAATTGTTTTTATAACTTTGTTAGGATTAATTAGTGTCTGCCTTGGTCTTGATGCAGGTATTAAGCGGTTATCCCAACTTAATATGTTCATAGCCATAGTTTTGTTATTAACAGTTTTAATTCTAGGACCTACAATTTTTATATTAAATGCTATGGTTCAAAATGCAGGTGCTTATATTAATCAAATCATTCAGCTATCGTCATGGACTGAAGCTTACAACGATACTGTCTATCAGAATGGATACACATTATTTTATTTTACATGGTGGTTTGCATGGGCGCCTTTTGTATCTCTATTTATTGCAAGAATATCCTATGGACGCACCATTAAAGAGTTTGTTGTAGGAGTACTTTTTGTTCCATCATTAATAGTTTTTATATGGATGGGCGTTTTTGGTAATGCTGCTATTTATCAAGTAATAAATAATATAGGTGATATATCTGGAGCGGTTAGTCAAAATGCAAGTACTGCTCTTTTTGTTTTATATGACACAATGTCTTTATCTATGGTTTTATCCATTACATCACTGATTCTTATAGTTACTTTTTTTGTAACTTCTTCAGATTCTGGGGCTTTAGTTGCATCAATGTTGTCGTCTAAAAAAGGAGCTGATATTGATGGAGATTCTCCACTTGTGTCTAGAGTTACTTGGGCTATTTTATTGGGTGTGGTTGCTGCTGTTCTTTTAGCTGCAGGCGGATTAGGAGCTCTTCAAACTGCTGTTGTTATCTTTGGTGTTCCTTTTTCAATCATTACAATATTTGCATGCAGAGAACTGTATAGATCATTGGAAGAAGAATTAAGCAGTTAATTTATTTCATCATCTAATTTTTCAAGTTCTTCAGATGACATATCATCTTCATAAATTAGTGATTCGTTATCATCAGTATTTTTTTTAAATTTTTTACTAATTACTAAAGCAACGACGATTAAAATTAGAATTAATCCAATTTGATATAACATATTATATTCCTTTATATTAACTTCTAATTTATTCTATATCTTTTATATTAATATAACTATTTATGGATGCCTTACAAAATATTTTAAATAGAGTTTCAGCAAGGTCTTTAAAATCACCTCATCCTTCAAAAGAAGAAATGGATATTGTTTATAAAGCTGCATTAAGAGCTCCTGACCATGCTTGGTTAAGACCTAGCAGCTTTATCGAGGTATCTGGTAAGGGGCTAGATAAGCTATCAAAAATATTTTTTGAATTTGCAAACACTGTTCCAAATATAAAAGGTGAAATAAAAGAAAAATATAAAAATGCTCCTTATAGAGCTCCAATGATTATTATTTTAGTTAACACCTTCAAAGATCATCCAAAAGTCCCAAAAATAGAGCAAAAGTTATCAACTGCAGCTGGTGCTCAAAATATTCTTTTGTCATTAAATGCTCTTGGATACTCTGCAATATGGAGAACTGGTAAATTAGCATTCAATCCATTTGTATCAAGAGAACTTGGTCTAAACAAGGATCAAGAAATATTAGGATATCTTTATGTTGGAACCTCTGATGGTAAAAATAAGCGGATACCAGAACTAGATATAGAAAATTTTGTTACAAATCTATAATTATTTGAACTTATAAATAAATGCTGATGTAAATGCCATGACGGCAAATATGATTTCGGCTATCAAAGAGGAATAGGTTAAGGGAGCGTCATGTAATTGTGAGGCCAATACACTTATTAATGCTATTAATGAAAAAACTATCCCTGAAGAAAAAATCCATTGGTATTGCCTGGTTGTGATTGATAGAAAGCAAAAAATAGATGTGCTTGCAAATAAAGCAGTAAAGTCTCTTATCTGAGTATTTCTTCCAGCACCATCTAATAAAACCATACCCAGTGAATTTGCTGAGTCTTCAGGAGAAAGAATCCATCGCAAGGCAATAATTGCTAAAACAACTCCAAGAATCCCTGATAAAGTGTATGCTATTTTCATAAATCGACCTCAATAGTACCATCAATATTTTTATGATGAACTTTATTATTACCTAAAAAAACATGGTGACAAGAAGTATCTTTTTTAAAGCTAATATTATATCTAGGCTTATCATCAATTAAATGGAGTGCTGCGTACCCTTCTATACCAAAACACTCTGTAATTTCATTAGCCTCTAAGATTTTTTTAACGTACGGAATTCTTTCTGGCTCCTCATCATAATGCGGGCAACAAATGCCTTCTACAAAACCTAAACAATCAATTGTTGCTTGACTATCTTTCCATGAATCAGTAATACCCTTTTCAAACCAGCATATAGCTCCAGCACTAACACCACTCATAATAATATTATTTTCGTATGCTTCATTTAAAATAATGTCTAATTCCCATTCTTTCCAGACAGCCAACATGCTTTTAGTATTACCCCCACCTACATAAATAATATCTTGATCTAAGATATGAGGTCTTAAGTTAATAGTTCTTTTAAAAAAATCTATATGAGATGTTTTACATCCTAAGGAATCAAAAGCCTTATAAAAATTTTCGATATATGATGGATCATCGCCTGTAGCTGTAGGGATAAAACAGATTTTTGGGCTTTTTTTACTGGATTGAGCTGTTATGTACCTCTCAATTTTTAAATCCTTGATAACTCTTCCAAATCCACCACCACCAATTGCTATTATCTGCTTCATAAAGTGTCTACAAGTTTCTTAATCTCTTTAATATGTTCGGTTGTTGTCCTACAGCAGCCACCTATAACAAAGGCACCCTGCTCAATCCATTCAAGTACAAATTTTTTATACTCTTTATGATCTATTGGTTGATGGTTATGATAATGCCATTCATCAGCATCACTAACAAAGCCCTCTAATTTATTTTTCTTATAAATAGACGAATTAGCGTAAATACCAAACCTTTCTTGTTGTTTTAATTTATCAATTGCAAGAGTTGCTGTATCTGCATGAACACAATTAACTAACTGGCATTCAATATCAAGAGAGAGTCCTTTTTCTATAGCATCATCAAGTAATTCAGTACTTGGAAGCCTGTTTAATTTGTTTCCTCTTGTTGTCCAGCTTAACCAGACTCTGTCACAAGAATCTTTTGCTGTAGATGCAGCAATAGTGCCCTCATATATTGAGGCCATAGTTTCACAAATTATAATATCGACATTATTCTTATACACACCACCCAAGGAGCTGTAAAACTTTCTTAGTGTTTTTTCTTTAGCGCTTAAATCAGGTCTAAAAGTGACATGTATAGGTGGAAAGCAACCAGCAATTTTTGTATCAGTGTTTGTCTTTATTACAGCTTCCTTACACAAGTCTAAGGAACGTTTTGCAAGATCTATATAATCAGGAGCAGAGGGTTCGCGCTTTAATAATTCTGGAGTTGCTTGATAATTAGCAGTAGTAATAATGTCGGCCCCTGCTTCTATATTTTCGATATGAATTTGTTTTATAACATCCGGATTATGGATTAAAGAATAAGCTGACCAAATAGAAGTCTTAAAGCTTGGCAGATATTCTCCTCGATTTTCAAGCTCTGTACCAAGAGCAGAGTCTAGTATTAATGGTTTCATGGATAAATTATTTAGTATTTGATTGGCTATTATACTTATTATTAAATTCAATTAATCTATTTTTCCATTTTCTTGTTAAGTAAGAAAATTCTGTAGGTCTAACTATATATTCTTGAAATATTAAATTTCTATCCACCATCAAAATGACAATTTGTTGTATGTCTGTTCCAAACATTACATTATGAGCATTAGCATATGCACAACCCTGAAGAAAATAATCTTCAATCCAATCTCTCTTCTTAATTTTTTTAGCAGTCTTAAAGTCAATTAATGTTGGTATATCCCTATATAGACCAACACAATCTGCTGTTCCTGCATAAAGATTATCAAGAATAAGGCCAACTTCTAGACCCCAAATTTCTGTAATCCCCTTTAGTGCATCTTTAATAAATTTATTACTAATGTTCTTAGCCAATATTTGATCAGACGTATTCTCAAAATTATCCCAACCTTCTTTATTGAGGAACTTCTCTATTGCTTCATGAACAGCTGTGCCAATGTCAGTACTTTGTTTAATTATTCTATCTGCCTCTTCATCGCCAACTCTATTTCTCCATTGAACAAGACCATCTTTGGACTTAGATGTTCCAGACAGGACTGTTGTGACGCTTGGTACAGGCTTATTATCAGAGTCTAGGTAATGCCTACCAATATCTGTATCTACTCTCTCAAGATTTGGATATTCAAATTTATTTATCATAATCAGGGAAGTGATTTATTAATATATCGAGATTATTCCTATAATTCTTCCAATAATCTAGTCCAGTTTTGTACATAGGTTGTCTTACCTGTTCTGAGCTAGCTGTTTTTACAGGGCGTTTTGATTTATGAAAATGTAAGCAGCTATCTTCAAATTCAACATTACAGAAACTTAAAAGTTCAGTTATTTTTTGATTTGGTTCATTAATAACATCTTCATAATTTATAGTAAAAATTTCTCCAGGAAATAATTCATTCCAAAAATTCATCAGCCTTAAATAATCTTTATAGTATCTAGCTATATCATCTAAATCATAAGTAAAGTGTTGGCCCTTAGCAAAATATTGTTTGAAGCAACTAAAGCATGAATCCATTGGATTTCGTCTTGCATCAATAATTTTTGCATTTGGAAGAATTAGTTTTATTAAGCCAATATGAACAAAATTATTAGGCATTTTATCTATAAAAAATGGTTTAGATGATCTAGCCCATTTTGTTTCATCTATATATTTTTGTCCAAAATCATTAAATACAGAACTGTCAATTCCAAGAAGGTTTTCAGGGTATCCATTATTTTGATCAATTAATTTAATATCTCTTGAAATTGCCATAATATTTGGTAATTCTTGAGTTCCTTCTATAAGAGAGTGAGATGAAAGAATCTGCTCGATCAATGTTGAGCCTGATCTTGGTAATCCCAATATAAAGATTGGATCATCGTTGTTGAGACTAGCCTTAGATTTAAAAATATCATTATTATTCTTAAAGAAATCAATTATCTCATCTATCGAAATTTTATAGTCTTCAGCATTATATTTAATTTGTTTTCTTTGAAGCCAATTACCTTCCCTATAGTGATTAAATGATTTTTCAAATTGATTATTTGATTCGTATGCTTTTCCTAATGCAAAGTGCATTTGTATAAGCTCATTTGGATGCATATTTTTATTAATAGATAATTCCATATTTGAAATTTCTTTTTGTGAAAATTTATATGTTTTAAGGTTTGCTAAACTCCAGTAGGCTTCTCCAGAGAATGGGAAGTATTTAATTGCATTATGGTATGCGGTTTCACTTTTCTCTCTTTCACCAACAGTTTTCAAGGCATGACCAAGACTTAAGTAAACTCTTGGATTCTCTGGTTTAATTTTTAAAGATTTTTCGTACAGATTGATACCTTCATAATATTTAGATAATTTAATATATACGGTTCCCAAGGATACAAGTGCTTCGAAATTATCAGGGTCTAACTTAATAAGGTTTTCAAATGCAGGTATTGATTTTGAAAGTTTGTTTTGAATCCTAAAAAGTTTTGCAAGATTATCCCAGGCTAGTGAAAACGTAGGGTCTAACTCTAAAACTCTAATAAATAACCTTTCAGCAATATTATAATCCTTTGTTTTGAATGCCAGTAAGCCAAGAAGCCTAAGAGCATCAATATTATTTTTATCTTTTTTAATTACATTTTTATATGCTTCTTCAGCAAGTTTTAATCTTCCTGCTTTAACATGCCTGATTCCTTTATAAAGATCGCTATAACTTTTATCTGATTCAAAAAAATTTTGAATTACTTCATTTGATTCTTCTTCTTTATCGTTTTTGATATAAAGATTTGAAATTAAGCGGGCTGAAGAAATTGAAGGAAATTTTTTATGCAAACGAATTAAAGCAGACTCATAACCTTTTTCATCATTTAAGTATTGGTAAATTTTTACTGATTTTTCATAATAAGAAATTTTAGTTGGATCTATTTGAATTAATTTATTAATAATCTCTATAGCCTTCTCTGTATTAGATATTTTTATATTGATATCTAAGGCTAGCGATAAAGCTTCAGAGTTAGATGGATGAATTGTGAGTATCTCTTCAAGTTGTTGCAGGCACTCATTTAGATTATTATTATTTAATAAATCAATGGCGTTGTTTAATGCAATCTTAAGGTTACTATTCTCTGACATATGTTTTTAAAAATAAGTTCTGAATGGAATAAAACTATTATCTTTCTTACGATTGTACTATCTTTGGTCCTTTCTATATATGTATTATCAGACCCAGCTGGGAGCTCACAGTTCCTTTATAAAACATATGATTCATTGGCATCATTATTTGAGCCTATATATATGTATGGTAGTTTTATTGTATTAATTTTTTTATTATCAATAGCTGTGTCTAGGTATGGTCAAATAAAAATTTCATTGCAAAATAGAGAAACTTATTCTTTTTTTTCTTGGAGTTCCATGCTTTTTGCAGCCGGCATTGGAGCTGCTCTTCT
>Ga0213861_10003577_pt1 | contig 12818 bp, 11 predicted proteins | sample PICome_4_FD_160110 | JGI IMG/M metagenome (GOLD analysis project Ga0213861, IMG submission 160110) | Coastal seawater microbial communities near Pivers Island, North Carolina, United States - PICO131 | ecosystem: Environmental > Aquatic > Marine > Coastal | place: USA: North Carolina...
TATAAAAAATACTTTAAATGCAAATGAAAGTAACATGCAATCTTTACTGTTGATATATACAGATAAACACCCAAAAATTATTCAAGCCAAAGAACAAAACGATAGTCTTAAAGCTCAATTAGATAAAATTTTAAATGAAAATATACAACAAAAAGCATTTGAGCTTAGTAACATTAATAATTTTATAAATTTATCTGAAGAAGAACTTCAAAAAGTTACTGATGAATTAAGAGTATTAGAAGAAAAAGAATCTGGGATGTTAAAATTTACTAGAGAACTCGAAAGTAGTAGAAAATTATATGAGTCATTTCTACAAAGAGTTAAAGAAACTAATGAAGCACAAAATTTACAGGTGTCAAAATTAAAAACCATTGAAAGTCCAAATTTACCATCTAAACATTTCTATCCAACTCCTCAAAAAAATTTTGTTTTAGCATTTATTATTTCTTTTATGGGTATTTATGGATTGTTATATTTTAGAGAAATGAATTCTTCAGTTATTAAAAGCCCTGAGGCAATTGACTCGTTAAACATTCCTCAGATTGGGATTTTACCAAAAGTAGAAAAATTAAAACGAGGATTTCATATTTTACAAATGTTTATTGAGGACGGTGCGTCTAGTTTTTCTGAGGCAATAAGATCCTCAAGAGCAATTATAGAATCTAAGTTTGAAAAAAATAAAAGCTATATGGTAACATCTTCAAATCCTTCAGAAGGAAAGACTACATATGCTTTTAATTTAGCACTATCTCTTGAAAAAACGAGCAAAGTTCTATTCATTGAAGCAGACATTAGAAGACCATCAGTTTTAAATGGTTTTTACCAGTTTGATCGGCAAATATTAGGTTTAGGCGAAATAATTTCAGGATCTGCAAATCTAAATAACGCAATTTTTAAAGTTCCAGGAACTGAATTAGATATTATTACGTCTGGTGAAAAAAGATTTGATATGTCAGATATTGTAAGCAAAGAACAAATTAAAAAATTTTTAGACGTTTTAAAATTAGAATATGACTATGTGATAGTGGACTCACCACCAGTTCAACCTGTATCAGACACTCTTATTTTAACTCAATCTTCAGACTATAATTTGTTTGTAGTAAGATCAGATGAGACAAGAACAGCTTCGTTTATGTCATCTATTAAAAAAATTCAAAATGTTGGAGCAAAGATTAATGGCATTATAATTAATGATTTAGACACCTCAAAAGATAGTTATTATAGCTATTATTATAGTTACACACCAGATTATTATAATAAAAGTTAATAATGTTTAAATTAGAAAAAGTTTTTCAAAACGATGACTCAGGATACTATTTATTCATTAATTTTATAAAGACATCTATATTATTTGTTTCTATATATTTTTTTTCAATATTAGAAAAAAACTCAATATACGATCTGTTAAGTTTTGAGATTTTTAAAAATTCAGATTATTTTTTATATTCAATAACAATATCAATATTTTTTTTTTTTATTTCTTTTTATCCAAAAAAAAAAATATATCAAAAAAATTTTATATCTTTTTTAAGAGATGATGTTATAGTCTTTATTTTATCTAATATTATATCATTCTTATTTTTTTTTATTTTTAATATAAATTTTAAAATTCACTCTTTAAACTTATATCTCATTGTTTACATATTAATTGTCTTAGCAGTATCAAAATTATATTTTAATAATCTTTATCAAAATTTGATTAATAAAAATATTATTCAAAAAAATATAATGTTAGTTGGTACATACAATGAAGTAAAAAAAATATTAAGAGAAAAATTTGATAAAATTTATGTATTTAAATGTTGTTTAATTACAGATTTTAAAAATCACAATATTAAATACTTGAGAAGTGAATTTAAATTTCCTATTTTTAATGATGATGAAGATATTAGAGCTATATTAGAGTATCATTCGTTGGGTCAAATTTGGATTATGAATGCAAAAGATAAAAAAAAAGATAGAGCTTTTAATAAAATTATCCAATTTTCAGTCGATACACTAGATATAGATTTAAAAGATACTGTTAATCTTAAAGGTGATCAACTTTTAGCAAATAAATATAAATTTGAATTTTTTGAGTATTCTAAATTTTATGGTATTAACTTATTTATTAAAATTTTGATTGATAAAATTTTTTCTATAATATTTTTGATTTTAACTAGTCCAATTTTACTAATATTTAGCATTTTTATATATTTTGAGGATGGCTATCCTATATTATTCACACAAAATAGAACTGGTTGGGATGGTAGACGGTTTAAAATTTATAAATTAAGATCTTTAAAAAAAATAAGTTTTGATAAAACAAAACAGGTTACTAAAGATGATCAAAGATTATTAAAAGTTGGAGGATTAATTAGAAGATACAGTATAGATGAATTGCCTCAATTTTTTAATGTTTTAAATGGTGATATGTCGATAGTAGGCCCCCGCCCGCATATGGTCGAACATGATATTCATTATTCAAACTTATTTCTTAACTTTTTGAAAAGGCACAAATGTAATCCAGGTTTAACGGGATGGGCTCAAGTTAATGGTTTAAGAGGAGCTACGCCTAAACCTGAAATCATGAAAAGAAGAATGGAGTTTGATTTATGGTATTTGAATAACTGGTCTATTTGGCTTGATTTATATATTATATTTAAAACATTTTATGCTCTTCTCAAATATAAAGGAGATTAATAAAGATTATTTGTTTCTATTTTTTTTATGTTTGAATTTATAACTTTATTTATAAGTTTAAATGATTTTAAATACCTAGGTATAAATTGTTTTGGTTTAAAAATGCATCTTATTAACCAACCCAAATATAACATGTCAATAAGAGAATTAATCGGAGCTTGTTTTTTAGTAAAAAAAGATATGGCAGCTCCTGTACAAATAATTTGAGGATTGTAATTTAAATTATCTTTAAGATAACTTCCTAATACCTCTTGAATACCTCCACCTAAATTAATCAAAATAATCTTTGGTTTTTTTTTTTTTAATATTTTTAACAAAATAGTATCCTCTATTGGTTTATTTTTTTGATAGAAAGGGGCAATATATTGAAAATTTTTTGTTCTAATTCGAAATTTTTTTAAAAAAACTTGATTAACTGAAGCGTTTATCTCATCCGTCTCAATAGAAAATATTTTTTTATTCTTATTATGCTTAAAAAAATATTTTAAAAATTTGTATCCTGAAAATTTAGAAATGTTTAGTCCTTTAAATATTTTTAATAATAAAACAAAGTAACCACTGTCAAACATTGCTATATCTGAATTTTTAAGAGATTTATAGTAAATCTTATCTTTGTTTATATTGCATAATGCAGGTGCTGCTGGGAAAACTACTAGGCCTTTTTTACTTAATTTTGTAAATTGATTAAAATTAATATCAAAAAATTTAATCCCAAATATTTTATAGATGATCATATTAATCTTAGTTTTTAATTTTAAAAAAAATCTGTGAATTTAATATTGAACCAAAAAATCCAAAAGGAGAATATTTTTTTTCTACAATTTTAAGATTCATTTCTTTAATAATTTTTACTAAATCAAAATAGTAAAAACCCATATGACTTTCTATATACTTTTTGTTAGAAATCTTACTTCTATTAATTTTTAAACCAAGTAATGTTTTAAAAATATTTATTATATTAGTTCCATCATGTTTTTGTTTAATAATTATTCTTATAGCAATTTTTAAAAAACCGCTAATATAGACTTCAATGGGAATTGATAAAATTATAACCCCATCTTTTTTTAATAAAGACATAATTTCTATTAATAATTTTCTTTGATTTTTTAAATTAAAATGTTCTAGTGTTTCAAAACATGTTATTACATCAAATTTAGCATTTATTTTATTTAAATCCTTATATATATTTACATTTTTTATTTTATTAGTTTTGTATAACCTATACATTTCATTCAATTGTGCTTTTATCGGTTCATATGCATTTAAATTCAATTTAAATTTTTCATCTAAGAGAAACTTTAAAAAAAAACCGTTTCCACTTCCAAAATCTAATAATGATTTTTTAGATTTTAATTTATATTCATTTAATAGTTTTGAGGCTTCTTTAAATCTTTTAATATGACTAAATCTTTTTATGAAGTTTTTATTTTTTACAGTTAAATTTTGGTAATCCATATTATCTTTTTAAGTTTACAAATAAAAAATCAGCTTGAATAGGTTTTTGTGAAAAGTCTTTAATTAAATTATATTTTGAGACTTGTTTAAAATTTTTTGAACTTAAGAATTTTGAAATATCAGTAATCAGTGGTTGATTAGTATAAAGCTTTTTATATGAAGCCTCTAAATATATAAATTTGAATTGAGTAACATCTGACCCTTTTAATACTTCCAACTCAAAACCTTGAACATCTATCTTTAAAAATATAGGTTTCATTAATCTTTTGGTATAATTATTTAATTTTTTTATTTTAACTTTAATTTTTTCTTTAATGTATGTGTTTGGAAAAAAATTAATTTGCATATTAGTAGGTTTTAAAAATGAGGAACTATCACTCTGATTTGACTTATATATATACATGCTTGTGTTTTTATTTCCTAAACCAAAATTATATGTTGAGATATTTTTATTCCCTGAAAAAATTTTACTTAAAATTTTAAATTCTACATTTAATGGTTCAAACGCTAAGATTTTTGATTTTGGATATAAATTATTTATGAGCAATGAAAATTGCCCTTTATTTGAACCAATATCAATAAATGTTTTAATACCCTTGATTTGCTCTAAGGCTTTAATGTGTTCATAAGATGGTGATATTCTATAAAAAATTAAGGCACTGAAAATTTTAAGATCAAAACTTGTTAATATTTTATATAATTTATATATCCTTAATTTCCATATTGAATAAAAATTCATCTTTAATTATTTAAAATTAATTTATATGTTTCAATAATTTGCTTGACTACAATGGATGATGAGTAGTTATCTTTAACAAATTTATAAGCCCTTTTTTTTATAGTTCTGTTTTTTTTTTTGTTTTTTAATACTTCAAAAATTTTTTCTACCAATGAGTCTGTATTACATTTACATATTCTAGCTAAATTATTTTTTTTTATTACTGGTGCCAAATCGACCTGATCAGATACTACAACTGGAACATTTTGTGACATAGCCTCAAAAATTGTTAAACCAAAATTTTCAGTGTATGATGGTAAAACAAATAAATTTGAATTTTCATAACATGCAACTAAATTTTTATGATATTGAGGTTTAATATAATTTATTTGCCTGCTTAGCTTGTACTTTTTAATAAGTGGCTTAACTACATTTTCTAAATATTTATCTGGGTTTGGTCCAACTATCAACAACTTAGTTTTTTTGAATTTTTTATTTATTTTGTTAAAAGCTGGTATTAATAAATCTAATCCTTTTTTAAAATTTAATTTTTCTATAAAAAGTATAACAAATTCATTATCATTTAGGCCATTTATTTTTCTAAATTTTTTTGTTTTTTGCTTTTTTTTTTTGAAAAATATATTTGATATAAAAATTGGTATTGTAAAAATTCTTTTATTCAAATTTAATTTCTTAATTTTTCTTTTTTCAATGTCACTAGTGCAATGGATGCCATTTGCTTTTTTAAGAATAGGAAAATCAATTAATCTTTCCCATAATCTTTTCAAAAATAAATTTTTTTTTGATTGTTTGTAAAGATATGGATCTAATGAGCCATGAGTTGATATTATATATGGAATTTTTAATTTTCTTGCTTTGTACGCTGCATAGGAAGTAGGAAATCTGTATAAACCATGAATATGTACTAAATCGTATTGTGAAAGTTTTAAATCTAAAAATTTTTTTAATTCTATAGAAAATTGAATACTATCAAAAAAAAATCTTTTAAATTTATAAACTCTTGTTTTAGTATTTTTATCAACTTTTATATTCTTGTTTTTAGAATAAGTTGTAGCAATATCTGAACTTATATTATTAATATTAAGTTCATGAGATAAATTTTTAACACTCACTGGAAGACCACCATCTTCTTTTCTTAATGATGATATGATGTGAAGAATCTTCATTTTTTATATATTAACTTTTATATGATTTGTTAATTGAACCTTTAATAATTCTTTCAAATGTATCTCTTGGATTTATAATTTTTCTTAACATGTGATAAATAAAATACTTTATTTCGTTTAAAAAATTAAAATTTTTATTTTCAATCTTCATATAAATTTTTTTAATTTCTTCTTTGTGTAATTTTTTATTATTATCTTGTGCAGTGTAACTAGTATTATGTATTCTAAAGGCGCTCAAAAATTCATCAAATCTGTAAAATCTAGCATTGTTCAATGCAAAATCTAAGAACAATTCGCCATCCCAGGAAATTCTATTTTTAACATTAAATCCATGTGTATTTGAATATGTTTCTCTCTTAAAAAAAGTTGATTGTTGAGCTAATATTGATGCACCATACTTTGCCATTTTTAGATTAAATTTATCAGAATAAAAATTTCTTATCTTTTCTCCTCTTTCGTTTATTATCCAAGAATTACCATAAATAACATCTGCATTTTTATTATTCTTAAAAAAATTAACAACTTTAGTTAATGAATTTTCTAACAATAAATCGTCAGAGTTCAAAAAACAAAAAATATCACCATTTGCTATTTTAAATCCATTGTTCAAACCGTCTGCAGGTCCATTATCTTTTTTAAAAATAATTTTATTTATATCATTTTTATATTTTAAAATTTTCTCTCTACTATTATCAGTCGACCCAGCATCCATGACAATATATTCAATATTTTTATAATTTTGATTTAGGACAGATTTAATGGTTTCCTCGACAAATTTCTCTTGATTAAAAGAAATTGTTACTATTGAAACTAAAGGATTATCTCGCATAAAAATTTTTATTATTATTGATAAATAATGTTAAGTAGACAAAATAGGCACCATAAAATCTCCCATCTCCCTTAAAAGTTGAGAAAAAAATATCCCAAGACAACCATATGCAAACCAATGCAAAATATGCTACCCAATTGTTATTATCTTTAAAAATCATAATCAGTGCTCTTAATATTTTTATTAGAATCCAAACCCATATCAAAGTTCCAAAAATACCAGCTGTAACCCAGGCACCAAAAATATGAGAATGTATTGGCAGTTTTTCACCAGAATAATTTTGAACTATCGCGTTTAAATAACCATATTTAATTAAGAGATCAGATAGCAATTCATCATAAAAAGGATTATCTGGCCAAGAACCGTAACCTATAAACGGTGACTGTGATATTGCATAAAAATAAGTTAGCAATTCTTGTCTTCCACCGACCAAAACACCAAAAAAACCTGATTGAGATCTAAATCTTAAAGCTTCCATATCACCTAGGTAATTGTTAGAGGCTAAAAATGAGTAAATAAAATTAATCACATATACAGACATTAAAATTACAATTGATATAAAAAAAATTTTATAAGCATTTGATTTATCACTTTTATAAAAAGATTTAATAATACTAAATTTGCTTAAAATTAAGAGTACAACAACCAAAAAACAAACTCCAGCAAGAGATCTAAATCCCATATAAAAATTCAAAGCAGATAAAAATAAAAAAATAAAAATTTTTAAATTTAGTTTTCGAAATGATATTCTAGTCGTCATTAGAGCTAATAAAAAAGTTAAAGCATACCCAATTCCAAATTTCCAATATTGACCACTTTGTGCATATACATTTGGATTTAAAAAAAATGTGAGAAAAATACCAAAAATCAATCCAAAAGAAAAAATATAAATATTTTCGATTTTATTTTTTATTAAAATTAATAATGTAGTTACATTAATTATAAAAAAAATTATGTTTGACCATCCTCTCAAATAATCATTTGAAGGAGTACCCATATACAAATCTGAAAATATTTGAGCGATTAAAAAAATAAATGAAAAAATGTAAAAAACTTTTAAATTTTGAATTATAAAAAAATATTTTTTTTTAAAATAAATTATTAGTATAAATAATGAGATTAATTCAGTAACATACAATTCTCCAATTAAATTAAATTTTAAAAACATCAACGAAGGCAGAAGAAATAAAATCGGTTTTAAGGTCATTTAATTTTTATTTTAAATAATTTATATTTTTAAAAAAAAATAATGGATGAAATCCATAATGTTTTTTAAAAAAGAATGATATAAAGGTCTCCCTAAATAGTATGCTAAGCATTGTAGCTAAAGCAATTCCTATTGAACCAAAAATTACAAATCCCACGACACTTAAAACTATATTTAAAATTACAGTAATTATAAAAGCCAAACTTATTTTTCTTCTTAACTTTGGCAACATTACAACCATTGATCCTTGAAAACCAAAAATCACATTTATAAACTGTCCAAGACATAGAGTTAGAATTAAAAAAAATAATGTTTTTGAATTAATATCAAAAAAAAAGAAACTTACGATTATGTCATAACTTAATAATATTAATAAAATTAAAAAAAAAGCTAATATAGCTGAATAAAAATTTGCTTTAAGAAAATTTTTTTTTAGAGTTATAAAATTTTTTTCTTTATACATTTTAATTATTTTTCCATAATATAAAGATGAACTTGCTGCCAATATAAGAGCAACCAGAGATGCAAATTTAGATGCAATGTGATAGTTAGATACAATTGCTGGTTCAGATAAAATACCTAAAATAATTATATCTGAAGAAAGCAATATAATTCCACTTATAGTTATACTGCTTAGCTCGATACATGGTTTTAAATATTCAAAATATTTTTTAAGTTTGGTTTCTATTAAAATAAATGAAAAATTTAAATTTATAAAAAAAAGAAAAAAAATTGTTATTAATGGTAAAATATAAATTATATATTCTAAATAATTAGTAAAGATTAAATTTTCACTTAATGAATAAAAAGTTAAAAGAAAAATTATCAAAATAGGAAATAAGTAATTATCACCTATAGTAGAAATTATATAATTTCCTTTTGCAATATAGTAGCTACTGAATATCCTATTAACTATTCCAAAGACTATGAATACGCCGAATATTTTTACTATTAGGCTATATTCCACATTTTTAAATAAAATTTGAGATATCGAAACTGAAAATAAAAAAAAAATTAAACAAACAATTAAAGATATAAATAAAATAATAATTGACAAATATTTCATTATTTCATTAATTTTTTTTATGAGTTTATTTGATGAAATAATTTCAAAAAAAAATGCAGGTATACCAAAAGAAAAAAGCGAGCTTCCCAAAACTATTAATGTTATTAATAATGCAAATACACCATACTCAGTCGGGCTTAAAATTTTAGTTGATAAAAAAATATATGCAAAAGTTAAAAAAGCTGCATAACCTTTGATAAAAAAAAAAGATAAAAATTTAAAATGTTTCAATTAATTCCTTATAATTAGAGCAGTAAAGATCCCAGTCTTTGTATTTCTCTACTGTTTTTGAGATATTATTTCTTTCTAGATATAATTTATCCAAATATATCTTATTTAAATTACTTGCTAATGATTCAGAGTTCATCACGGGGCTTACATATCCATTAATACCTTTTATTATGACATCTGACGCACCTGTATTTGATGTTGTTACAACTGGACAACCACATGCAAGCGCTTCAGTAACAACCATTGACCATCCATCAAATAGTGACGGCTGAACTAGAACTTCAGAGGAAGAATAAACATATTTTAAATCTTTATGTTTTACTGGATTTAAAATTTCAATATTATCATTTAATTTAATATTTTTTAAATATTCTGTAAAATCTTTTGATATTATCCCAAATAATTTTAATTTCTTATTTGGGATTTCTAATTTTTCGAATGCCTCAATTAAATAAGCAACACCTTTATTTAAAGTTATTCTTCCAACATATATAATAGTAAACAAATTTTTATATTTATAATCAAGGGGATAAAAATTATTTGAATCATATCCAAAACCTTTGATAATTTTAATTTTATTTTTATCAAAACCCATATCAATAAATGATTTATATGCAAAATTAGATTGGACTAAAATTCTATCAGCAATTTTATATTCCTCCAACTCTCTGTTATGTTCAAATTCATTTGCAGAAAATACTTCATTTAAAGGTAATTTAATATTTCTAAATGTAAATTCTTTTCTACTGATACTTCTTTCAATTTCAACATGTGCTGATAGTTTATCTATTAATTTAATTTTATCTTTAATTAATGGCGTTATTTCTTTTCCCAATGTGGCTTGTAAAATAAAAATATCATAATTTGATTTAACACTTTTCATATAATTATCAATTCTAGAGTATGAAATCTTTTGTAATAAAGTATTTATTTTTTTTATAAATCTATATTTTTGAAATCTAAATAAAAAAAAATATAAAGTTGAAAAAAAAGAAATAGATTTTATGGATAAATTTTTTTTATATTTGTTATCAATTTTAAATTCCGGATACATAGTTAAATAATCAGTTATAAAATTATCCCTTAGTTTTTTATTTAATTTAAGAGAAAAAGGTAATGCAAAAACTGTTGCTTGAAGAATTTTTTTTTTGTTTTTACTCATTATTTCAAATCTAACATAGTTTTGTCTTCTTTAAACTGGTTCCAGTCAGATCTTGGTTTTTTCCAAGTTTTTCCATATCTAAATTTTAAATAATCAATTGACTTTACTGGAACATAAACAACTAAATTTCTGAATTTTTTTTTCTTTATTTTTTTTAAAAACTTTAGTGGAACCTTCCATGATACATCTTTAGAATTAATACTAATTTTTTTTTTTAAATATTTAATAAAGTTATTACTTAAATTTAATGCAGCCAGACATTTAAATAAATAATGGAATATTATATATATTATTTTAGTTATTCCAAATTTATGAAATTTTAATTCATTAAATATATCTTTGGCTTTTATTAAATTGTATATACGTTTGAAAAACTTACCCTTAGTATAAATAGGTATAGGTTTTAATTTAAAATATGCAAAATTTCCTTTTTTTGTATAAATAGCTATATCTGCGTTGCAGTTTAGGTTAAATTTTCTAATTGTAATCAAATTATTTGAATTATTAAATTTTTTTGTGACTAAATAATTTTTTCTTTCCAGAATTTTTTTAAATAAAACATATTTTTTTTTTTTTAAATCTTTATCCCATACTCCGAGGTCTAAATCTTTTTCCCATTTTATATAATTGTTTTCACGTTCAAAACCTAAGAGTGTCCCAGCCTCCAACCATAATTTAATATTTATTTTTTTGGAAGCATTTAAAACATCAAATAAAATTTCATCTAACTCATTTTCATATTTATTCATATTATTTAATATTTAAATTAAATTAATTTTTTTTATAAATTTTTATCATCTATTTTTAAAATTATAAATTTTATGATTAATTATTAATAATAATATTTTGGTAAAATCGTTGGTGTTCTGTTTTTTACTGTTGGTTTATCTAAATTATGAGGTAAGTAGGTTTTTTTTTTATATTTTGTATATTTTTTATTTAAAAGCGTCACTTCTAAATCTCTAGGGATTTCAAGATTACCAAATTTTATTAAAGGAAAATTATTATTTGGGTGTAAATGACAAACATCAAAATATATTTTTATTTTTTTTAGAGCATTATAAACTATGGAATAAAAATACTCATTTGAAATTAGGTGTAAATTGTGAAGCTCTAATACGAGAATTTTAATATTTTTAAGATATTTTTCCTGAATTGCATGAATAATTTCATACTCAGATCCTTCAGCATCTATTTTTAGAATTGATGGACACATTTTTGTTTTCTGAATCCAATTATTTATATCTAAATATTCTTTGTTATTAAAACTACTAATAAATTTTTTCTCAAATTTTGCGTTATTTATATTTGGGTTTTTAACACTTTTATCTGCTAAAAATAACTTAACATCTTTACCCAAGTCTTTTTCAAATTTAATCGTATTTCCTACACCTATAGTATGACAAGTTTTGATATTTGATAATTTGGGAATTAAATAACCACCATCTTTATCATCACCAAGTCTGATTAAATTATAACCAAGATCATAGGTTTTTAATAGACTTATTAACTTAGAGATTTTATTATTATTAATATTGGAGTAAATTCTAAAATTTAATAAGTTCTGTAAATTAAAAATTTTAGATTTTATAAACTGCTTCATATAATCATTGTACTTTACATTAAAAATTTTGAATTTTCTTTGTTAAATTGAATAAATTGTATCTTGTATAAATAAAGCACAAATATTATGTAGTTATTCAGGAATTATTAAAATAATATAAAAATATGGATAAAAATAAAAAAATTTTAATTGTTGGTGCTGGTGGTTTCATAGGAGGCCATTTAGTTGATAGGCTACTAAAAAATGGTAATTCGATAGTAGCAACAGATATAAAACCAAAAGAATATTGGTTTCAAGATTTTAATGAAGTTGAAAATCATTATGCAATGGATATGAAAGATATCTCTAACTGTCGAAAAGTTGTAAAAAATATTGATTATGTTTTTAATATGGCCTGCAATATGGGTGGGATGGGTTTTATTGAAAATAATAAAGCAGAATGTATGCAATCAGTTTTAATTAATACTAATTTATTAATTGCTTGTAATGAAAATAAAGTACAAAGATATTTTTTTTCATCAAGTGCATGTGCCTATAATACAACAAAGCAACAAGATGTATTTATTGAAGGTTTAAAAGAAGATGACGCCTATCCAGCAAATCCCGAAGATGGTTATGGATGGGAAAAACTATTTAGTGAGAGAATGTGTAGACATTTTATGGAAGATTATGGTTTAGAAGTTAGAATTGCAAGATACCATAATATCTATGGACCTT
>Ga0213861_10003578_pt1 | contig 12817 bp, 13 predicted proteins | sample PICome_4_FD_160110 | JGI IMG/M metagenome (GOLD analysis project Ga0213861, IMG submission 160110) | Coastal seawater microbial communities near Pivers Island, North Carolina, United States - PICO131 | ecosystem: Environmental > Aquatic > Marine > Coastal | place: USA: North Carolina...
TTCTATAAGTTGATAATGATTATATGAAGGATTACTTGTCGCACGTTGGCATGTTGGCAGATAGTGAGCCTCAATGTCAGTAGTGGTGGCGAAGTCCATGCTATTATTCACCTATGGCAAAACTACTTGATCCTAGAAGTCTAGTTCTTAACAAAGAGGTTAAGGTTACCAATGGAATCAAAGGCCATCAGCACAGAGAAAAGAATGTATTGCCTAAGATATACTTTAAAATTCATGAAGAGGAGATGGATTGAAAGCCCCGTTGATATTTTTATTTTGTGTAATGATATTTGTAGCCCTAATGATGTGGGCTTCTATTTAAGGCTTAACTAAATTACTTTCTGGGAGTCTGGCGTGTTAAGGTGATGAATGAAATTCGTAAAAAACAATCTATTCTTAGTCAGTTTTATAATCGTCGCGGTAATTATTGTTCTTACCTTACCTGACCAAACACCTATAAGCAGTCCGCGAGGCTGAGACTTCACTAAATCATTCTGCCTGAGCCTTATATGTAGCCATTAGTTCTCAAGGTATAAGTAATAATAAAAGATATTAAAAAAGCAATGATCATTATTTTGGTGCTTAACTATATATGCAAACATTGAGACATCCTTAATAAAAAATTAGGATAGCATAATACTCTTTAGAAAATGCAGTTAAGTCCTAAATTACTCTGCCAAAGCACTCCAAGAGACTGTCCAATCAGCAGATTTAAAAACTCCATTAGTTATACAATCTCATTTGCTATAATCTAAAGAAATCTTATATCACCCAATGTTCGCTTTATACCAGTCTTTACCTACCTAAATGTAAGATAAGGTATAATAACTATCGCTTAACTCACCAAAGAAAAAAGGCGTTTCGGGTAACTTAAAAATCAGCAGGGAAGGGGAGGTCATCCTCGTCTATTCTAACTACTCACTATCCGCTACAAACGCCCATAAGATTATATTTATGGATAAAATACACCACATAGCAATTCAAGTTGAGAGCATAGCCAAGTCTGTTGACTGGTATAAAGAAAATTTTGATATCACCGTTTCCTACCAGGATGAAACATGGGCAATGATTGATTTTGAAAATACCAGCCTTGCATTGGTAATACCGGAAGAACATCCCTTTCATTTTGCTATAGAAAGCAAAGATGCTGGATCCTATGGCCAACTAACAGAACACCGTGATGGTACAGCCTCAGTTTATATTAAAGATATAGACGGGAATAATGTAGAGATGATTAAACTACCAGAAGATGAATGACTTTTTAATCTTTGGAGCCACAGGCCTTACTGGGAGTTATGTCTTAAGTGATATAAAAAAAAGAAATCTTGATTATCATTTATTTTCAAGACAAAACTTGGATCAAGAACTTAACGAAAGACAAACTTTATTTGATTCTCAAAATATACCTGAGCTGCCAGAATCTAAGAATTTGATAATCTGTTTAGGTTACCCTCTAAATTTTATAGAGTTAATTTATATGTCTAACGAAAAGAAAAAACTTTTTAAGAATGTAGATCTAGATCTTGTGATAGAAATTGCAAAAAAAGCTGAAAAAAAAGGAATACCTAATATTGTTATTATTTCTGCAGTAGGTTCTGATAAGAATTCCTCCAATTACTATTTGAGAATTAAAGGAATGATGGAAAAGGAAATTTTAAAACTTAACTTTAAGAAAATTATTTTTGCTAAACCCGGTCATCTCTTAGGCCCCCGAGAGGCATCTAGAGTTGATAATTGGGTCAGAGTAGTAGAATTGTTTGGATCTATTTTTAGTTTTTTGTTTGTTGGACCATTAAGAAAGTTTAAAAATGTGCAGGCTAATTATATTGCCGAGGAAATGATTAACCAGATTGTAGACCACAACTCTGATTCGGATTACCTCTTTGAAGTTCATGGATAGCTCAGAAATATCAAGAGTCATTGAAATGGCATGGGAAGATCGCACTCCTTTTGACGCCATTAAAGAGTCTCATGGTCTTAGTGAAGATGAAGTGAAGGCTCTGATGAGAAGGGAATTAAAGTATAGCTCTTATAGAATGTGGAGAAAGCGAGTAACTGGTAGAAAGACAAAACATATACAACAAAGAAATTATTCGGTTGGAAGACATAAATCTCCGAATAAGAGATAAAACTATTTATTGCACTGAAAAAGAAAGCAGGGCCCTAAGACCCTGCTCTTAATCAAAAACTAGCGTATCACTCTTCCAGAATGCGGAAATCTCTCACAAGTACTAAATCCATCAGCTTGATTCTGTAGATCTGTCTCGGCATATCTTTCGTAACCCTCTTCTTTATCTTTCTGGCTTCCCCAGATATTTAACCAAAAATAGTCTGAATGTTGAAGGTTGGCAGTTGGTTCAAAAAGAGGATCTAGCATTACATACCAGAAAGACCCTTCACCATTTTCCATTTCATCGTTATCAATATAATCATTGAAATCTTTCTTAAACTTCATTAAATCATCTTGTCCGTAACCTTCATTAAAATCACATAAATTGAATTCCACCTCAAAAGTTACGCCATTTCCAGATCTCATTTCTCTACCTAATGCAGGAGTAAATGCATACACATCTTCATCGTTATCACTAAAAATATTAGCTCTTTCTTGATTCCATTCTTCATCATAATTCTTTTGGAAATGATCCCATGCATAATTCCTTGCTTCTATAGAAGGCCATCTTAGAACCCAAACAAAATCATGAGTCTCAGGTGTAAAGTTTGGCACAAGAATATTTGCGCCAATCATTTCATACCCCCCTGTGTCTACTTTTTGATTCCATGAATCTATAAGGATCTCCAGGGCTTCATCAGAGTATTCTGGTCCTTTTGTTTGCCATATATATTCTATGACTGCGGATTGTGGTTCTGCTACGTCGTTGGAATTTTCAGACATATTACATCCTGTAAGCAGTAAAACACCTATTAGTGCGTATAAAATTTTCATTTTTTCTCCTATTAAAAATCTAATCTATCATGGTTTGAAATTTTATTCCTTTATGACATTATGATTCCTTAAAAATTTTTAAATAATTAAGGAGATACATGAAAAAATTTAATTTAGCCGTAATACTCATATTCTTTAACTCTTTTATTTTCTCTACGGGAGAAATCGGTGATCTTTATTTCTATAAGGTAACACCTGGAAAGTATCAAGAAGCTAGAGATCTTTTGGAAGAGGGAAGAAAACTGGGAGAAGAAACCGACATGAATGTAATTATTCATGCTCAAAGCTTTGGGAGAGGCGGAGAACAGGTTTTATCATGGTTTGAGATTTATGATGACTATGCCCAGAGGGCTAAGACAAGATATGCATCAGATAAATGGAATGCTTATATAGATAAATTTAATAAATCCGAAGCTTTAGTTGCTACAAGAAGTTATCAGATGATTTCTCTAGACCCTATAGTCCCAGATGATTACATTGTTACAAATTATATGTGGCAACCTAATAAGGGAAAAAGACAAGATACGCTAGATGCTCTGGAAAGGGCAAAAATTGTGTTTGAAAGACATGGTTTTATCGTTGATTTGTGGGAACATAATGCAGGTTCGAAGCACGCACTTCAATTTACTTTTCTATCCACCTCTCTTGAAAAACAAGCCGAATCATTCGCATCACTAGCTACCGACGAAGATTGGTTAAAAGAAAGAGATAAATGGTTCAACGGCGACTGGGCTAAATTAGTAGATAGCTTCGAAATGACTAATACAAATCTGAGAAACTAATTACGATAAAGCATCGTTGGACCTACTGGTCTTGCGGTGCTTTTAGCTAAAGTCTTTGAGCATCTTTTTTAGTTCAAGTTGATGCTGTTCTTCTTGTCCAATAAGCCCTCTAGTATATTCTTCTAGGTAAACTGATTCTCCTTCCACAATAGCTAATAAATCTTTGTATAAGTTTAATGCATGTATTTCATGAGCCAGGCTTTCCTCTAAGATGCCTTTAATTGAATGATCGTTAGTCTCATGAATTTTTGCTATTTTCTGACTAGGATGCCCATCTAAACCAGTTAGTAATTCACCGGCTTGTTGAGCATGGAGCAATGATTCATTAGCTTGTTCTTTTAAGAACTCAACAATAGGTAATCTGTAGGGGCCTGTGACCATGAGAGAAGAGTGGGTGTACCTCACAACACCGGCCAATTCAAATTCCATTATTTCATTTATTATTTCATTTACTTTTTGTGTATTCATATGACTAATTTAACAGATTAAAAAATAAAAAAGCTTAATGTAAATGGGACTAAAAATGATAATCATTCTAATTATGATTAACGACAATATTGTCCTGATATAATGACTTATGGATCTATACAATGAATTTCTCGAATCAGCCATAAAGCATGAAAGCGCAAGAAGTGTCTTGAATGACAACATTAAACAGCTTGGTATTCCTGATATATACGTCTACGACTCACGATATACAAAACTTTGGCTTGTAGCAGAGATGGCGACTAGAGAAAAAGGTTACTTTTTAAGTGCCGACTTAAGACGTAAAACTAACTTGAGTGATAAATCTGTAGAAAGATTTATAAAATTCTTAACACAAAAGGGCTTCTTTAAATTTAATATTGGTGAGGATAAAAGAGTCAAAATTTATTATCCATCTGAGGTTTATACTAGGCATATTATGGCTACATGGCCTGTGAGAGTCCTCCAAATAGAATCTATGCTTGATTTGGGAGACTCCAAGCTCAAGAAGATTAAACAATATTTAAAGACTTCAAAAAATTACTCATAAATTTTGACATTTCCTCAGCCTTTGCTGTAAATTTATGTGATTAAATCAATATTGGAGAGGATTATGTTTGGTTCAAAGTTTTTCGTCACTTTAATGTCTTTCTTATTAATTTTTCCTGTGTTCTCTGAAGACATAGAAGAAATTGTTGTCACTGCACTTAAAAGGTCATCAACTGTTGTTGATACACCTGCTTCAATAACAGCCATCGGCGCAAATGAGATAGAAGACAAAGGCATTACTGATATGAATGACCTTAAGCATCTCATTCCTAGTATGAACTTTACAAGCGTTTTGGGAGCTCAAAATATCACCATTAGGGGAATTGGTCAGTTTAACGGTAATCCGGGTGTATCAGTAAGTACTGACGGAGTTTTTCAATCTAGATCTCACTCCTCTCAACTAGGTGAAATGGATCTTGAAAGAATAGAAGTTTTAAGAGGCCCTCAAGGAACTTTATATGGAAGAAACTCTATAGGCGGAGTGGTTAATTTAATTACCAAAAATCCTTCTCAAGATAGGGATGGTTACATTAAATTCGGACACTCAAATTACAACACAACAAAAGTTGAAACTGCCTTCGGAGGCGGAATCTCAGAAAATACTACCTATAGACTAGTTGTTAGTTCAACAAATCAAGGAGAAGGTTACTACGACTGCCTTAATGTTGGTTGCGGAGAACAGGGATACACCGATAAAAGTGCCTACAGATTGAAAGTTAATACCGAGTTAAATGACAATATTTCTGCGGATGTTATGGTTGCAAGTGTATCTACTGATGGTACTCCAAATCCTTATGGATGGATATCAGACAATAGAGCACTTTCTACTGCTTTTGGTATTCCTCAATTAGCCGCTCAACCGATATCATTAAAACCTCATGAAATATATCAAACTCCAACTTCCGAATCAGTGAACGGAACAAATATGACAGATAGAGAATACGACGTTTCAGCACTTACTCTGTCTATAGATACTGATTTTGGAACTATTAAGTCAGTCACTGCTACTCAAGAATTTAATGATCAATTTAATCTTGATAGAGATGGTACTGCAGCTGCTCTTTTTGATACTTTTGATATTTCTGAAACTGAAACTTTTACTCAAGAAATAAATCTTAACATAGAGAGAGATGCCATGAGTTTGGTATTCGGTGGATTTTATATGGATGACGAAACTTCTCGACACACCCATTTTGATAATCCACAGCCTGTTTTAGGATTTCCGGTACCTAGCCAATTTGATTTTAAGCACTTAAAGATGAATACCGAATCTAAGGCTTATTTCGCCGATGGTACTTTTGATCTTAATGAGTCAACACGACTGAGTTTAGGTCTAAGAAGAACCACTGATGAGTTTACAAGCAAACAAGATAACTTTATTTCTATCCTCATGCCAGCACCAGTAATAGCCGCTCAAACTTGTTTAAGAGAGGTAGTTACTGAATATTCATCAACGACGTCACGAGCAGTACTCCAACATGATCTTTCTCAAGGAAGTAATGTGTATGCTTCAGTGAGTGAAGGTTACAAAGCAGGAGGTTATGCAACTTATGAATGCACAGATGCTTACAATCCAGAAGAAGTAACTGCTCTTGAATTTGGTTTCAAGGGATCTTTAAGCGAATCTACTAGCTTGAATGCTTCAATATTCAGATATGATTACAGTGATTTTCAAGTCTTACAAGTTATAGGTATTCAGACTGTGACTCGAAATGCGGGTGACGCTACGGTTAATGGACTTGAAATAGAAGCTGTTTCGGAAATCAATGATTCTTTTTCAGTGACTACTGGGTTGTCTTTGCTTGACGCAACTTATGGAGCTTTTGAAAATGTAAATGGCGTCCAACCTGAGCTAGGAGTCCAGCAGCTAGAAGGAAATTATCTCAGTAATTCTCCAAAAGTCTCTCTAAATGTAGGGCTTAATTACTTCCAAAATATAGAATCTGGTGGATCTGTAACTTATAGAGCTAGCGCATCTTACAAATCCAAAATGCATTTCTCTGAATTTAATGAATTTCCACAGAGCGCATATACGATAGTTGATCTGAATGTCATATGGGAAAGTGCTGATGAAACATTGAGATCAAGATTTTTTGTTAAAAATCTTACTGATGAGGATTATATTTCTGGAATTTTATCTTCTGCAACAGGAGGAGGTAGATTTGGCCAATGGGGAACTCCAAGAATTATAGGAATGGAAGTAAGCAGAAACTTTTAAGGAGTGCTAGGATGGAAATAAAGGGGAGTTATGATCCGGGCTTTCAATCAGTAGTTGATTGTTTTCAAGATCAATACGAACTTGGTCTGGATCAAGGATCATCTTTGGCCCTGACTTGCGAAGGCGAGACGGTAGTTGATATTTGGGCAGGTACTAGAGACAAAGCTCAAACTTTAACCTGGGAAGAAAATACGATTGTTAATGTTTTTTCAAGTACAAAAAATGCTACTTCCTTATCGGCTTATGTTCTAGCTGATCAAGGCAAGTTAGATTTTTCTGCTCCAGTTGCTCAATATTGGCCTGAATTCGCACAAAAGGGCAAAGAGAATATTCTTGTAAGTCATATTATGAGTCACTCTTCGGGATTGCCTGGATGGGATGAGCCAGTAGCGGGCAATGATCTTTATGATCCCGATAAAGTAGCAGCTTTATTTGAAACGCAAGAACCGTGGTGGGAACCTGGCACAGCTCTTGGCTATCATGCCATATCTGTTGGTAATCTCATGGGTGAGATTATTAAAAGAATCTCAGGTAAAACTGTCGGTAACTTCTTCAAAGATGAAATAGCTGATCCTTTGGATATTGATTTTCACATTGGACTAGAAGACAAGCATCACTCAAGGGTAGCAGAAATCCATCAAGCAGTAGAATCCAATCCCGAAGATATATTTGAATTAGAAGCAGGTTCAGTTATGCAGAAAGTCATGACAAATGGAATAATCACCGCTCCTGATGCTAATACTCCGGAATGGCGTAGAGCTGAAATCCCTGCAGCAGGAGGGCACGGTAACGGTAGATCTATTGCTGAATCGATGGCAATAATTGCTAATGGTGGAACTTACAAGGGTAAAAGAATTTTTTCAGAAGACTTAATTCAGTATGCGCTTGAAGAGCAGATTCGAGGTAATGATCTAGTCCTTGTAGAGCCCCTTAGATGGGGTATCGGCTTTGGTCTCCCCATAGATAACGCAAGTTGGATGGGTTATCTGGAAGAAGGAGCTTGTTTTTGGGCAGGTTGGGGAGGATCTATGTCTATCGCTGATACTAATAAAAAAGTTTCATTTGGTTATACACCATGTCTAATGGAGGAAGGGGCTATAGGAGCTGATAGAAGTCAAAATTTAGTTAGAACATTAGCTAATGTAATCTCCAAGTTATGATTGTAAAGAAGATATTTTTATTTGGTACATTCATGTCTTTAGTGGCATGTGAATTAGGTAATCAAAGCGTTTCAGCAATAGTTGAAATAGAGAATGGATTCATTCAAGGAGTTCAAGAAGGAAATCTAAAAAAGTATTTAGGCATACCTTATGCAGAGCCTCCAATTGATGAGTTGAGATGGGCTCCAACTAAACCTGCACAGAATTGGAAAGGTGTTAAATCTGTTGAATCAAATTCAAAGATTTGTTTTCAACCAAAACAATTAGCTGATTTTTATGATCGTGTTCCCGATATAAATAATATGAGCGAAGACTGCCTGACCTTGAATATCTGGACTCGCGCAAAAAATAAAGACGAAAAACTACCAGTTATGGTCTGGTTTCACGGAGGTGCTTTAGTTTGGGGAAGCGGCAGTGAATATCCGGGTGATGAGCTTACACAGCATGGTGTGATTCTGGTAACAGTAAATTATCGTTTAGGCCCTCTTGGTTTCTTTTCTCATCCGGAATTATCAATCGAGACAGGTTCTTCAGGAAATCAAGGGTTTAATGATCAAATCAGATCACTTGAATGGGTTAAAGAAAATATAAGTCAGTTTGGTGGAGATCCAAACAATGTAACAATTTTTGGTGAATCGGCTGGTTCATGGAGTGTGAATGTACTTCAAGCCAGTCCTTTATCTAAAGGACTATTCCATAAAGCAATTGGTCAAAGTGGTGCCAGATTAATACCCCTAACGCATTTAAATAAAAGAACATCTTATTCCAAGAGCGCTGAAAAAATAGGCCTAGAATTATCTTCGGTTATGTCTGGAAATAACAATTCTTCACTTGAAGACTTGAAAAAAATACCCGCTTTAACGATTATTGAAAATATAGAAAAAGACCCTCTCTATGCAACTCAGTTTGATAAATTAACAGTAATTGATGGTCATATAATTCCTGAAGATATATCGCAAATCTTTCTAAAAGGTGATCAAGCCGATGTACCTGTCTTGATTGGGAGTACGGCTGATGAAGCCACTCCTTTTGATCCGAAAATGCTAAGTCCTCAATTGGCAGCCATGTCTTATAAGAGCCTTACACATTTAGCTATTGCTGATATGTTGCCCAAAGTTGATGGCACAATATATGACCTTTATCCTGTTGATACCGAGCAAGTAGCAAAAAAATCATGGGTAGATTTTTCAACTGATGCGATGTTTACTGCGCAAATGCAAAAGTGGGGTAATCTAATGTCAAGTGTTGAAAGTCCTGCATACCTATATATGTGGAACTGGTATCCCTCAATAGATGGTTCTAGAGAGTTCAGAGCTTTTCATGCAGCCGAAGTACCCTATATATTCGGGAATTTTGATGTATTCGACATAGATCTATCTGAAAGAGATCAAAAATTTTCAAAAGTCATGATGAAAATTTGGACAAGTTTTGCTAAAAATGGGGTTCCCTCATTAGATACTAAAGAATGGCCTAAATTTGAATCAAAAGATCAAAAATATGTACTATTGGATGAGAGAATAGAAATAAAGAAAGGTCTTAGAACTGAAAAGGTTAGATTAATAAATGAGGCCTATGATAAAGTTAGAAATGATTTTCAAGACTAGAGCATATGACTCAAATAGAACAATTTAGTCAAGAATATATAGAGAAGAATACTCCAGAAAAGGATATGCTTTTCAAGTCATTCCTTGACTCTCAAGAACCATATACCTCTATATTTAAAAACAATCCTTGGTTGGCTCCTCCTAATTTCAAAAAACCTCTTTCTAAGAACAAAGTTCATTACTGGAACACAACTGTAGGCAGAAAACACCCTTATTGGAAAACAAAAAAACTTCCAACTCCAACAAAAGAAATAAAACAGATTAGAAAAGATTTTAAAAAATGGGGATATGCTCTGATAGAGGATGGAATGTCAAAAGACCAATGCCATCTATTTATAGAAAGACTCTTAGAACAAGCGCAAGGAGAGAAATTGGCTGGAGTAAATAGTATAACTCCCTCAGGTCAATATGTTCATACTCTAATCAATAAGGGTGAAATGTTTAGAGGTTGTATTGAGCAAGATCCTTCCCATGTTCAAGCTGGTGTACTTATAGAGAACTTTTTAAATGAAACTTTAGGTACGGGATGGATTTGTCATAGCTTTTTAGCAAATGGTGCGGAGAAAGGATACTATCCTCAGGTACTTCATTTGGATCAAAGCCCTCTTTCACCTTGGATAACTGAAGAGGCTCCTGCATTGGTAAATACACTTTACATACCCCAAGATGTAAATGAAGAAAATGGAGGTACTTTAATTATTCCTGGCAGTCATAAAAATATTATTAAAGCTGGCAGCAACGGTAAGATTGGAAAATTGCCACCGGCTATCAATCTTGAAGCAAGAGCTGGAACTGTAATGCTTTTTGATGGAAGACTTCTACACGGAACTGGGGTCAATCATACTAATAAGATTAGATTTGTTGCAGCTATGTCAAATGTCAAGTCTTGGATGCGGTCCCAAGAAAATTGGGTTATTTCTGTCAACCCAGAAATAATTAAAAATGCTAGTCCTAAACTTCTGCACAGAATGGGTATGCAGGCTGTTACATATGGGGGAACTATAGAGGGTTTTGGAATGGGTGCAGCAGGAAAGGTCGATGAAAGCCGAGGAAGTATAAAATATTTCAGAGAAGCTTTTGACGAAGGTGAATATATTAGAGTTGGTGAATTGACATCCACTTCTCCCAAATCTGTTCTCAAAAAGAATTACACTTTAAGACAGGCTATGAAAAAAGCAAAATCTAAATAAATAAGTTAAATCGATGGAAGCTTACTTATTACATCTTCTATTGAAATGGAATCTATGTTGTTATTAGAACCAACTAAATGTAATTGATTTATTCCTTCTGTACCAATTAACTTTGTATCAGTTGGCCCATAAAGGGTCAGAGAAGGCGTTCCTACTACTGCCGATAAATGTGCGAGACCTGTATCGGAGCACACACTAAATTTGGCTTTTTTCATGATGTAAGCAGTCTCATTTAAGGAAAGAGGTTTTAAAGCATGCGCTTTATCTGAAAATGATGATATTTGTTCAGCTCTTTGATACTCCTCTTCATTCCCAGAAGGAAGAATCATCTCAATACCAGAACCATCAAAGTGCTTAACAAGTAATTGCCAGTTTGCTATTGACCATTGTTTCGTTTTCCAACTAGCATTTTGTACCAGAACTACATACTCATTCGGTAGACTGAAAGAGGGTTTTTTAAACTCCACATCAGAAACACCATATTCATTTAAACTTGATGTTGAGTATCCAAGTGCATTCGATAATAAAATTTTTTGTCTAGTAATCGCATGCAATTCCTTACTGATACTAATTTTTGTACTATAGGAAAAATGAGCTGGGTATTCTCTTACGCTTTTAGAATCCATACCTATTACTTGGTGTTTACACATAAACGATACAAGGGCGCTCTTAAGATTATTTTGCATGTCTATAACCAAATCATAGTTAGTGCTATTAATCTCGTGTATTACAGATCTAAAAGCTTTTCGAGAATTAGGAGAAAGTAGCTGTTTTTTCCAGTTTCTATGATCTGTCGTAATAATTTTATTTACGGCTGGATGCCATTTAGGCACTTCCGAAAAGGATTTATCTACAACCCAATCAAATTCTATTTCTTTAAAATGCTCTTTAGCCTCTGTCAGGGCAGGGAGTGCATGCATGAGATCACCCATCGAAGTTAACTTAATAATTAGAATCTTCAGCTTTATCTACCTTTTAAATAACTTCTTTAAATATGAACTCAACTTATGTCTGAATCTATGAGATTGAAGTGCTTGTGGATATATATAATTTAGTTGGATAGATAATCTTTTTCCTTCAAAAGGTTCGAATCCATGCCAGCAATCATCTGTTACCTTAAAGGCTACTAAATTCCCAAACTCAGATGGAATCTCTTTAATATAATTATCTAAGCTATTGTTTATCTTAAGTAATCTCAAATTTCCTACTGAGGAATGCCAGTTTGGATTTAAATAAAGGAGAACAGTTAAGATTTTTGTCTTTGAGTCCGTATGAATTTGCCCATCTTTAGATCTTGAGTACCCTCTCAATGTAGTAACAACCTCAGCATTACTCAAATCGACTTGAAATTTATCTTCTAGTATCTGTTTAAAATCATCACCTTCAAGCTCATCAACTAAATTTTTAATAGATCCATCGATAAGATTCTCAGTATGGAAGCTGCCTCCGGATTTAATAACAGGAAAGTTTTCAACTAGTTCAGCAGGATCAAGATTTTCATCAAAGGCGTTCTCTATATGAAAAAAAGGAAAGAACTCTTGATCAACCAGAGCATGTTTAATTTTTTTGTTATCCAGTAGCCTCATTCTGCTTCTCTTTCATTAGAATCTTACCCAGAAAAGAAACAAATGTTTCTGGTTCCTGACCGCCTTGAATAATATATTTATCATTAATAAAGTATGTAGGCACAGCGCCAATACTTTTTTCTATGAATTCCATTTCGTCTTCCGCCGTTTCTTTTCCACCTTCTTTTGAAGCTAAAAAGTTTTTAATTTTATCTTGATCCATGCCTACCTCAACAGCTACTTCAATAAGAACCTCTGTTGATCCAACATCTCTGCCATCAGTGAAGTAAGCTTTAAATAGTGCAGTAGACAAATCTGTCTGGAGCCCAAACTCTTGAGC
>Ga0213861_10003580_pt1 | contig 12814 bp, 7 predicted proteins | sample PICome_4_FD_160110 | JGI IMG/M metagenome (GOLD analysis project Ga0213861, IMG submission 160110) | Coastal seawater microbial communities near Pivers Island, North Carolina, United States - PICO131 | ecosystem: Environmental > Aquatic > Marine > Coastal | place: USA: North Carolina | collected...
AGCAGTTGCAGATACATTAAATATTACGATTACTATTATAGAAGATTTAGGATCAGCTACTGCATCCGCAAATTGGTCTCTTGGTTCTTTTTCAGATACGACAGGACATCCATCTTGTGTTACTTTCTTTGAACAACGATTAGTATTTGCAGGTACAACTTCTCAACCTCAAACTATATTTTTTTCTAAATCTGGTGATTATGAAAATATGGATGCAAACATTGGTGGTACTGTAGCCGATGACGATGCAATTATTTATACGATTGCGTCTAACCAAGTAAATGCTATTCGGTTTATGACAGCTACAAGAACTTTAATTATTGGTACAGCAGGTGGTGAGTTTACAGTTTCAGGTGGAGGTACAGATAATGCGATTACACCTACAAATATATTAATTAAAAAACAATCTAATCATGGTGCAGCTAATGTAGATGCTATAGCTGTAGGTAACGCAACATTATTTTTACAAAGAGCTAAAAGAAAAATTAGAGAGTTAGCTTATAACTTTGATGTTGATGGTTACATTGCACCTGACATGACAATACTTGCTGAACATATTAGTGAAGGTGGACTAACACAAATGGCATATCAACAAGAACCTAATCAAGTTATTTATGCTGTAAGAGGTGATGGTGAACTTATAGGTTTAACGTATCAAAGAGAACAACAAGTTACAGCATGGCATAGACATATCTTTGGTGGTGCGTTTGGAGCAGGTAAAGCCGTATGTGAAAGTGTAGCGGTTATACCTACAGACGATACGGAGTATGAAGTTTATGTTATTGTTAAAAGAACGATTAATGGTGCTACAAGAAGATTTGTAGAGTACATTAATAACTTTGATTTTACAGAAACAGATAACACAACATTTAATTTTTTAGATAGTGCCTTAGCTTATAGTGGTTCGGCAGTTACAACGATTTCAGGTTTAGATCATCTTGAAGGACAAACCGTTAGTGTATTGGCTAATGGTGCAACACACCCTGACAAAACAGTATCAAGTGGATCGATAACATTAGATCGTTCTTCAACTAATGTTAAGGTGGGTTTAAGTTACAGCTCAATCTTACAAACCATGAGACTTGATGCTGGTTCACAGAATGGTACATCACAAGGTAAGACTAAAAGAATATACGAGATTACTATAAGACTTTATGAGTCTGTTGGTGTTGAGGTTGGTGAATCTTTAGATAACATGGAACGAATACCTTTTAGAACATCAGCTGATCCTATGGATCAAGGTATACCACCATTTACAGGAGATAAAGCTGTGGAGTTTAGAGGTAATTATGATACTGATGGTTTTATTTTTGTTAGACAAACTCAACCTTTACCTTTAACAATATTATCTTTATACCCAGAACTACAAACCAATGACTAAAAATTTATTACAAATAGTGCCTTATATCTCAACTCATGGTAAGATCATTCTTGCTAATCAAATGAACCACGTTCTTATGGATAAAGATGCACAATACGAAGGCGATGCTATGCAATTAGAACAGAATGGTTTAGCTTATACTTGTATTATTAATGATGAACCTATTGCATCTGCAGGTATGAAAATCATTTGGGATGGTGTGGCAGAAGGTTGGGTGTTGGCAACAAGTAAGGTTTGGAATCACCCGCTAGTTATTGCTAGAGCTATTAAGAAAAATTTTGCAAGACTAGCAAAAGAAAATAATATAAAAAGAGTACAAACAGCTGTAAGAGCTGACTTTAAAATAGGTTTAAAGTTCGCTTCATGGCTTGGTTTACAAAACGAAGGATTGATGAAACATTATGGTTTTGATGGTTCAGATCACTTCAGATATGCGAGGATTTTTTAATGAGTTTTGTATTTGATATAGCAGCAGCAAAGCAAGCATCAGCGATTGGTAAATATAATCAATCAATACAAAATCGTAATGCTCAAGTTGCTGAACAAGAAGCTCAAGCTATTGAACAACAAAAGAATTTAGATATACAAAGATTTGATCAACAGTTTGTTCAATTACAAGGTTCAACTAAAACTTCTATTTTAAAATCAGGTGCTACTTTAGAAGGATCAGGTTTAAGAATATTAAGAGCTAATGCTGAACAAGCTGAAATAGAAAAAGATATTATTGATTACAATGCTAAGATAGGACAATCAAGAGCATTTGAACAAGCAAACTTTGCAAGGATGCAAGGTAACTTAGCTCGTATGCAAGCAAGACAAGCAGAGATTGGTTACTACAAACAAGCTGGTCAAAGTTTATTAGGAATGTCAGGCGGTGGCGGTGGCGGTGGTAATCAAGGATTGGTGGTAGCTCCGTAATGCCAAAGATACCTACATTTCAAGCTAAAGGAAGAATAACTGCAGAAGCTGGAGCAGTTAGAACTAATATTCAAGTTTCTCCATTTCAAACACCTGCAGGTGAATTATCAAAAGTCGCTAAAGTTGCTGAAGATTATTATATCAAACAAAGAGATAACAATGACAAAATAGCAGCAAAGAAAAAATATTATGAAATGAAATCTGAGTCTGACAAAATTATTGAAAGTCAAAAAAATAATGGAGATGAATTTGAATCTGTTAGTATTTATAGACAGCAATTTGGTGATTATAGAAAACAACAATTATCTGAAATTAAAAATAATAGAGTTAAAAAAAGATTAGAAACATTACTAGATATAGAGCAACCTGAAAATATTTATAAAATTAAAAAAAATTCATTTGAAGCTATGGAAAGAAATAGTAATCAAATTTATACTCAAGAACAAAATGTACTTTCTGTTGAATATACTTTAGAAAAAAATTTAAATAAAAAAAAACAAATTCAAGACAAACAGATTAATTCTGCTCTTGAATATAAAGATATACATGGTATGGGAGATGCCTGGTTTAATAAAGAAAAAAACATAATTATTTCTAACAATATTATTCTTGATGTAACTCAAGAAATTTCATCTAATCCTAGACAAGCATACCTTAATTTACAAGATAAAAATAAATATATTGGCTTAGACTCATTTAAAAGAAGAAAATTAATTAATGAAGCAAAGTCAGTTTTAGTTCCTGAAATAAAAGAAAATTATAAAAACTTTGCAGCAGGAGCATCATTAGGAAAAAAAGTTCCTTTTGATTTAAAATTTGCAAAAGAAATATTGCGACCTAAAGAATATCAAAAAATTATTCAAGAGCATGGTGCTATTGTAGAAAGTGTAGATAATGTTAATATTATTAATAGTGTTAATGCTAAAGATTCATCACAAGTTACAGATGATTTTATTAAAGAAGCAGAACAAAAATATCCTGTTATAACAGCTGAAAAAATTAAAAAAATATATAAAGATGCTTTAAAAAATAGAAATGAAGCTATGGCTAAAGATCCTGTTTTATTTTTAACACAAACAGATGATAATCTAAAAATATTAGTTGAAGAACTAGCAACGGAAACAAATCCAGATATGATTGTTAAAAAAAAATTAGCTTTAACTGATGTTATAGTTCAAAAACAAATAGATATGGGACAACCTAATTATCAAGTTAAAGTTATGTCTCAATCTCAAGCTGATAGTTTTGTAGAAAAATATATGAATGGCGATCAAAACATGAGAGTATCTATGTTACAAAATTTAAACGCAGAATTTGGCACTTATAACTCACAAGCTATGTTACAGTTAAGTGGAGCAGGTTTACCTGTTACTGCCGAACTTTCTTCTTTTTTTAACAATCCAAAAGTTACAGAAAAATTTTTAAGTTTTGATGAAAAAGATGAACAAGACAGATTAAAACAATTTGCAAAAGATAATAATATAAATTTTAATACTTTAAGAAAAGATGTAAGAGATAATTTAAAAGATTTTGAAGGTGCGGCTATGAGAGGTAGTGCATTTAATAATAGTGTAGCATTAGAAAAAATAGACAACATTGTTGAAACTTTAACATTTTATACTTTAAGTGGCATGGTATCAGGTAAAAGTGAAAATGCTGCAAGAAAAGAAGCTGTTAATTTAATTAATGGAAGTTTCAATGTTCAAGAAACTTTTTTTATACCTTTAATTTATGATGGTAAATCTATTGCTTCAAGTGCAGACTTTATTGCTGAAAAAGCAGGTCTTATAAAAGATTTTTATTTACAAGATTTTGGTGCTGTGGCTTTTCAATCTATGGATGAGGATGTTACAGAAGTTGAACTTACTGAAGCCATGACAGATCAAATGAAAAATTTTGGTGAATGGAGAAATAAAGCAGATGGTTCAGGAATTATTTATGGAATTGTTTTTAATGATGGTTCTTTTGGTCCAGTTGTTAATAAAGATGGAGAAAATTTAGAATTTAATTTTGACGATACAACTTTATCTATTCCAGGCACAGATAAAGATATTGATGTTGAGATAAGAATTAAATCACAAAAACTTGATCCAAGAGGAGCTTATCCTGCTATTCCTGAATCAATTAAAAGACAAGAAGAAAATAAACAAGTTAAACTAACTCGTACTAGATAATGGCACAATTAGGTTTTGGATTAAATATAAATGAAACAGCTGCAAAAACAGGTTACGATCAATACTCTGTTAGACTAGGAGAAACATTAGGAGCTGTTGCAGCAGATAACTGGAACTTTAACCCTCTTTCATCTATTGGAACATATTGGGATATGGAGTCTGCCAGAAGTCAAGCTATGGAAGCAGAAGAAAATCGTGTATCGAGAGATGAACTAAATGAAGAATATTCTGATCTTGGTTTATTTTTTAAAAAAGATGAATTTCAATCTGTTGTAGATATTATGGTTCAAGAAAAAAAAGAAGAAAGACAAAGACAAAGTATTATTGAAAGAGGTCCAAAAGGTTTTGCTGTAGGAGCAGCTAAATTTGCAACTGGTTTAGGAGTTTCTCTTTTTGATCCTATAAATATTGCAGCATCATTTATTCCTGTTTTTGGTCAAGCAAGATTTGCTGGTCTTGTTGCACGACAAGGATTTACAAGAGCAAGATTAGCAAGAGGTGTTACAGAAGGTGCTGTAGGTGCTGCTGTTGTAGAGCCTATTGTATATGGTGTAGCACAAAAAGTGCAAGCTGACTATGGTCTTGCTGATAGTTTACTTAACATAACTTTTGGAACTATTCTTGGTGGTGGACTTCACGTTGGTGCTGGTAAATTAAAAGACTTGAGAACTGCTAGTAAATTTAAAGAAAGAATGAAAGAAGCAGGTACACCTGATGAACAACTTAATTTATATAAAGAATATTATCCTGAAAATTCAAGAGTGATGAGAGATTTAGAGATGACAAATCCACAAACAAGAAAATTATTATTAGAAAAATCTTTAAATGATTTACTCTTAGAAAAACCAGTTGATGTTTCACCTGTGGTGAGTGCTGATCCTGTTTTAAAAAATTCTACAGATACTGTAGCTACTTCTCAAATACGAAGTAAACCTGTATCAGAAGTAGATCAGATGGAATTAAATACTGTTGAACAAAATGTTTCAAATAAACAATCACCTGATATTGATATTGAAAATAATAATTTAGAAGTAAGATTAAATGCAATAAAAGAAAATCAAAAAACAAGAAATATATTATTAGATGAAGATGTAGAAACTAGAACAACTAAAGAAGAACTTGATGAAGTTAATACAAGATCAAAAGATTTAGATGAAATAATAAGAGACGCAATAAACTGCGTTAATGGTAGGTAAGTATGTCAAAAAAATGTTTATTAAGAGTAGAAGAGTTACTTAAAAAATCATCTATAAAAGCAGCTAAAAAAGATGAGATTATTAATCAAATTAAAATAGCACAAGCTGAAAAAAGAATTACATCTATTGATGAAATCAATGTTGACAAAGTTGCACAAGAAGTATCGGATCAAATTAAATTAGAAAAAAAAATCAACAAAAGAAATGCTTTAGAAAATGAAATTAAAGGAAGAAAATATGTAGAATATATTTTAGATAATTTTAATGATAGTCCGCAAGAAGGATTAATATCAATATTAGTAGGCACAAATAGAAGAATAACAGGTGCTAGATCAGCTGTATCAGTTCAACAACACGCAAGTGTTAATCAACTCATTGCAGGATTTAATCAAAAATTAAGACAAAATAATGTAACAACTTTATTTGAAAAAATGGATAAAAAAACTCAAAGAAGAGTTGTTAATGCTATGTATGAATTAAATCAAAAAAAAACTTATATAGAAGAATTAACAGGTTTAGAACCTCCAGTAAAAGAAACTAATCCTGATATTTTAAAATTAGCAAAAATTATGGAAGAGTATTCTGAAACAATAAGATTAAAATTAAATGATCGTGGTGCAAATATACAAAAACTTTGGGGTTATATTGTTAGACAATCTCATGATCCATATTCTATTAGAGATGCAGCTAAAAAATTAGGAAAAAATTTAGATGAGATGGAAGCTGATCCAAATTTAAAAGGTTCTGATATTAATTATAATAAAAATTTTACAGCTTGGAAAAATTTTGTATTAGATAAATTAGATAAAGAAAGAACTTTTGCAGGTGTAGATGACATTGATCAATTTATGTTATTTGCTTACAACAGTCTTGTCAAAAACGAAAATTTAAAATCAGATGGTGCAGATTTTAGTTACGGAGCAAAAGCAACAAAAGATGTGGCAAAGTCATCTAAGTTTAAAAGAGTTTTACATTTTAAAACTGCTGATGATTGGTTTGATTATAATGATGTATTTGGTGTAGGTAATTTAAAAGAATCTTTCTTTTCAGGTCTACAAACTGCTGGAAGAAATATAGGTATCATGGACACATTAGGTACAAAACCAGCTGAAAATTTTGAAAAAATTAGAAAAGCTGTAGCTAAAAGAATGGTTATGGATAAAAGAGATCAAAACACAGTATCAAGTAAACAATTTAATAAATTTATATCAGTTGTAGATGGATCAATTTATACTGTAGAAAATTTTGGTGTAGCAAAATATTCTGCTATTGCAAGAGCTTTATCTTCTATGGCAAAATTAGGAGGTGCAACTGTTTCAGCTGCTGCTGATATAGGTTTATATGGTTCTGAAATGAGATACCAAGGAAAATCATTTTTAGGTGGAATGTTTGAAGCATTAAGTAGTTTAGCTAAGATTAAAAATACCAAACAAAAAAAAGACATAGCAGAGATGCTTGGTTTTATAGCTGATAATACAATATATGATATTGCTGGAAGGTATCAAGTTGGAGATAATTTAAGTAAAGGATTTACAAAAGCACAAAGATTTTTTTTCAAAGTTAATTTACTATCATGGTGGACTAATACTCTTAAAGAGGGTGCTATGTTAGGTATGGCTAATTACTTTGCAAAACAAAAAAATTTATCATTTGATTCTTTAAATCCACAGCTAAAAAATTTATTTAAAATTTATAATATTGATTCTACTAAATGGAATGTGATTAGAAAAACAGCGATGGAAAAAGCAGATGATGGAACGGAGTTTATTAATATAGGTTTATTAGACCAAATATCTGATGCTGATGTAAAAAAAATTACAGGTATTGATGATTTAACTACTAGAGAAATAGGTATAGAAAAAGATAAATTTAAAGCATCTGTATCAGGTATGCTTTTAGATAGATCAATCTATGCTGTTATAGAGCCTGATGCTAGAGTTAGAGCTACTATGACCCAAGGACAATTAGCAGGAACAGCTGCTGGAGAAGCATTAAGATTCTTTTTTCAATTTAAAGCATTTCCATTATCTATAGTACAAAAAGTTTTAGGTAGAGAACTAGATTATTTTAAAGGACAAAATAAAGAAGTACAAAGAGGAATTGTAGGTTTAGCAGCAATAACTGTTACATCAGGATTATTAGGATATTTAGCAATGACAATTAAAGATTTATTAAAAGGAAGATCACCAAGAGATCCAACAAAAGTTAAATCTGTAATGGCGGCTTTTTTACAAGGAGGTGGTCTAGGTATTTACGGAGATGTATTATTTCAAGAAACTAGAAGTGGTGGAGATATTTTAGGACAATTAGCTGGTCCAGTTCCTTTAACTGCATTTGATCTTGTTCAAGCAATTAAATATGGTATAAGAGGTGAAGGTGGTAAAGCAGGGAGAACTGCCTATAGAGCTGTTAGTCAAAGTATACCTTTTTTAAATTTATTCTATTTAAAAACTGCTTTTGATTATCTTATTGGTTATTCAATAATGGAAACTATGTCTCCTGGAACATTAAGAAGAATGGAAAATAGAATGAGAAGAGATTATAACCAAGAATTTTTATTGACTAAACCATCATCAACATTTAAAGGTTTTTAACTATGACAATATCTTCAACAACAGTTAAAAATTCATATTCAGGCAATGGTAGTAATGACACCTTTGTTTATGGTTTCAAGATATTTGCCAATACAGATTTACAAGTTATCATTAGGTCTGCTGCAGGAACAGAGACAACCAAAACTTTAACAACTCATTATACAGTCACAGGGGTAGGTAGTGCTTCAGGAGGTAATGTCGTATTTACTTCAGGTAATATTCCTACTTCCACAGAGACAGTTGTTTTAATTAGGAATGTCCCGCAAACTCAAGCGATAGATTATATCGCTAATGATCCATTCCCTGCGGAGACACACGAAGAGGGTTTGGATCGTGCAACCATGACAACTCAACAAGTTCAAGAAGAACTTAATAGATCCATAAAACTTTCAAGAACGAACACCATGACCTCTACAGAATTTACTGTGGGTGCAACAGAAAGAGCTAATAAAATTCTAGCTTTTGATAGTGCAGGAGAAATTTCAGTAACACAAGAATTAGGAACATACCAAGGAACAGACGCAACAGTAACTACAGAAGCCTATGTGGTAAGAGATATAGTTAAATCAACAACTACAGCTCAATTAAACAATGTTTATATTTGTATAGCTAATTCTGTTGTTGGAGATAGTTTAACAGACACAGATCATTTTGAATTATTAGTTGATGCGGTATCAGCGGCAACGAGTGCAACAGCTGCTGCAACTTCTGCTACAGCAAGTGCTACTAGTGCAACAGCGAGTGCGACTTCCGCTACAGCTTCTGCAAACTCTGCGACAGCTGCAGCTACTTCTGCAACTAATGCTGCAACAAGTGAAACAAATGCGGCAGCATCTTTTGATAGTTTTGACGATAGATACTTAGGTGCTAAGTCAAGTGATCCTTCAGTAGACAATGATGGTAATGCTTTATTAACTGGAGCATTATATTTTAATTCTTCAGATAATGTAATGAAAAATTACACAGGTTCTGCTTGGGAAACTTTAAAACCTAGTTCATCTGAACAAACCAATATTAATACTTTAGCTGCTGCGGATGTAGTAGCAGATATGGCGATCTTAGCTACAGCAGATATTGTTGCTGACATGAATACTTTAGGAACAGCAGATGTAGTCTCTGACATGAACACGTTAGCTACAGCAGATGTCGTTTCAGATATGAATACTCTTGCAACAGCAGACGTTGTGGCAGATATGAATACATTAGGAACTGCTGATGTAGTAGCTGATATGAACACATTAGGAACTGCAGATGTGGTAAGTGATATGAATACTTTAGGTACAGCAACTAATGTAACTAACATGGCAACTGTTGCTGCAAATATTACAGGAGTTAATTCTTTTGCAGAAAGATATAGAGTTGATAGTTCTGATCCTACAACAAGTTTAGATGAAGGTGATCTTGCGTTCAATACCACAGACAATAATTTAAAATTTTATAACGGAACATCTTGGACTGCTATCTCACCAGGTATAGCCAATGTTGTTGATGATAGTACACCACAACTAGGCGGTAACTTAGATGTACAAACTAATTCGATTGTAACAACAAGTAATAGAAATGTTTTATTAGCTCCTAATGGTACAGGACTTGTTGAAATAAAAGGAAATGATAATGCTGGTCAAATCCAATTAAATTGTGAACAAAATTCTCATGGTGTTAAAATTAAAGGACCACCACATAGTGCTGGTCAATCTTATACTTTAACTTTACCATCAAGTATTACCAATGATTATTATTTAAAAACAGATGGTTCAGGTAATTTATCTTTTGCAGCAGTACCTACAGAAACTAAACCTACTGTGGCAGATGTATCACAAACGATAGCACCAGATACAGCTACAACAATAAATATTACAGGAACAAACTTTGTTACTATACCTATTGTTGATTTTATCAATGCTTCTACTGGAGCTACAACAAGAGCAAATACAGTTTCATTTACCAATGCTACAACACTTTCAGTTAATTTAACTTTAGCAAGTGGTAACTATTTTGTAAGAATAGAAAATCCAGATGGTAATGCTGGAAGATCAACAAACAATATTATTACTGCATCTACTGCTCCAAGTTTTTCTACAGCAGCAGGTTCATTAGGTACGATTGCTGCAGGTTCATCAGTATCTTTATCAGTTGCTGCATCATCAGACAGTAATGTAACAATAACTGAAACAACTGCTGTATTAACATCTAATGCTAATACTCCAGCTGGAACAATGAATTTAACTTTAGCAGGAACACCAGCGACAAGTGCTACTTATAACATAACTGGTACTGCACCAACACCTACTGGAGATCAAACATATAACTTTACACTTAGAGCAACAGATGTTGAAGGTCAAACTGCAGATAGAGCCTTTTCAATTACAATCACTACTGCTATAAACAACTCAGGACAATTTAATTAGGAATATATTATGGCAAGTGCAAAATTAACAAGAACTAATGGAACAGCTACAACAGGAAACATATATACTTGGTCTGCTTGGGTAAAAAGAGGTTTGAGTAGTACACAAGAAACTTTAGTTAGAACAAGAACTGACGACAATAACTATTCAAGAATAAGATTTGATGATGATGGTACACTAGTATTTGAAGATAGAATAAGTAGTTCTACTGTTACAAATTTAGTTTCAAATGCTCAACATAGAGATTTATCAGCTTGGTATCATGTTGTTGTAAGAGTTGATTATACACAAGCAACTGCTGGAGATAGAGCAAGAATTTATGTAAATGGTTCTGAGGTAACTTATTCAAGTACAACAAGACAATCACAGAGTGGTAGCAGTTATTTTAACTCTGCTAATTCTCATGATTTAGGACATTATAATTCAAATAATTATTTTAATGGTTCTATGACACATGTTCATTTTACTGATGGTTATTCTTATGCACCATCAACTTTTGGCGAAACAGATTCTACATCAGGTATATGGAAACCAAAAACTGCACCATCAGTAACTTATGGAAATAATGGTTATTTTTTAAAAATGGAAAATAGTGGTGCTATGGGTACAGACAGTTCAGGTAACTCAAACAACTTTACAGTATCAGGAACACTAACTCAAAATGTAGATACACCTAGTAATAACTTTGCTACTTGGAATCCTTTAACATATCATTTTTCAAATCAGTGGCAAGCTAATACAAATGGTAACACAACTGCAAATGGTGGTAGTGGAAGTGCTTGGAAAACTATATTGACTACATTAGGTGTTTCAAGTGGAAAATATTATTTTGAAGCTAAACTAATATCAAGTGGAACTAATTGCATTATAGGTGCTGTAGATATAAATGATGCAAGACAAAATTCTTCAAGTGCATGGTACATTGGTCAAAGCTCTACAGGTCAAGGTTATCAAAATAATGGTGCATCAGCAAATGGTGGAGCATCATATGGAGCAACTTATGCAAACAATGACATTATTGGTGTTGCTATGGATTTAGATAATTCTAAAATTTATTTTCACAAAAATGGAACATATCAAAATTCAGGTGATCCAACCTCAGGTGCAACAGGAACAGGTGCTATAAGTTTAACAGCAAATACAACTTACGCATTTGCTGTATCAAGTTATGCAGGAACTGTTTGGAATGCTAATTTTGGCAACGGATATTTTGGCACAACTGCAGTAGCTTCTGCTGGAACAGCACCTAGTGAGGGTGGAATCTTTGAATACAATTGTCCCTCAGGATACCAAAGCTTATGTACGAAAGGTATTAACAGTTTTTAATTAATATGATAAAAAGGAATTAACTATGGCTTATATATCATTTCAACCAAAAGATTATTTTAATACTAAACTTTATACAGGTGATGGTGAACCAGCAGGTAATGCAATAACAGGAGTTGGTTTTCAACCTGATTGGGTATGGATAAAAGAAAGGTCAAGCTCTAACGCTCATCTTTTATTTGATGCTGTTAGAGGTGTTACCAAATCAATAAGTTCTAATTTAACTTCAGCTGAAGTTACAGACGCACAATATTTAACTACTTTTGGAACAGATGGATTTACTGTTGGACCAAGTAATGATATTAATGAACCATCATCAACTTACGCATCTTGGAATTGGAAAGCTAATGGACAAGGTTCATCAAATACAGACGGTTCTATAAATACAACATACACTTCAGTTAACACCACAGCCGGTTTTTCTATATCTAAATACACAGGCACAGGTTCTAACGCAACAATAGGAACAGGACTTGGTGCTATTCCTCACATGGCTATTTTTAAAAGAACTGATACATCAGGATTTAATTGGTTTGTTTATCATAGAAGTTTAGGTGCTGGTAAATTTATAATTTTAGACACAACAGGTGCAGAACAATCATCAACTAGCATATGGCAGAATACAACACCAACTTCATCAGTTATAACATTAGGTGGAGATGGGGGAGTAAATGCTAGTGGTGGAACATATATAGCTTACTGTTTTTCGCAAAAAAGTGGATTCAGTTCTATGGGTTCCTACACAGGAAACGGAAATGCAGATGGTGCATTTATTTACACAGGATTTAAACCAGCATTTATTATGATTAAAAGAACA
>Ga0213861_10003583_pt1 | contig 12806 bp, 9 predicted proteins | sample PICome_4_FD_160110 | JGI IMG/M metagenome (GOLD analysis project Ga0213861, IMG submission 160110) | Coastal seawater microbial communities near Pivers Island, North Carolina, United States - PICO131 | ecosystem: Environmental > Aquatic > Marine > Coastal | place: USA: North Carolina | collected...
GGCTGAGCAGTGTGCAGGAATTGACATAGGTCGTGCCGACGCCTGCGACCTTGCTCCATTCGTAGCTTCCGGTGCCTTCGACTGAGATCGGAATCATCCGGGGCTCGTCGCCGCGTTGGCGGGCTGCCCGCTCCTCATTCACCTCGCTAAGGAAGGCGGCGTGGGCGACGGTTGTGAGCGCCCGGATCGTGTTTTGGTGCCCGCTGATGGTCGGCACCACAGACACGACACATTTGACCCGCTGGTCAGTTGCAGCTACGACCAGGCTGTGACCGCCAGAATAACTGGTGCCCCACAGACCGATGCGATCTGCGTCGACTTCGGCGCGGCTCCCCACATAGGTGATCGCATCGCGCATGTCGGAAATTTGCTGCCACGGATCGATCTCGCCGCGCAGCGCCCCGCCGCTCGACCCGGTGTTGCGATGGTCGTAGACGAGGCAGGCGAAGCCCGCTTCGCAGAACACATCGGCGTATTGATCGAGCGCCATTTCTTTGACTGCGCCGAAACCATGGCTGAGCACGATTGCGGGAAACGGTCCGCTACCGCTGTCGGGAGTTTGGAGAAACGCTGCGAGCGGCGTTCCGTCCAGTGAATGAAATTCCAGGTTCTCGCGCATTAGCACGTCCTCTCGATGTCTGGCCCCAGGGATCACATCGCTGAGATGGAGCGCCCGCCGTCCACGAACATTACGTCGCCATTGACGCAATCGGCCGCATCCGATGCGAGGAAAACAACGACCCTGGCCACGCCTTCTGGCGTGGACAGCCGACCCAATGGGCTACGCGCCAGGCGCTTCTTCCAGCCTTCCTCGTCGACGACGCGCATTGTGCCGGGTGTCGGCATTGGTCCAGGAGCGACCGCGTTCACTCGAATGCCTTTCTGTCCCAATTCGACCGCGCACTGACGCGTCAACGCAGAAATCGCACCCTTGACTGCCGCGTAGACCGACCCATTGGGAATGCCGTGCACCGATGCGGGCGAGGTCATATTGACGATACTGCCAGCTCCCCGAGCGAGCATGTGGGGAGTGACCGCCTGTATGCCCCAGTAGACCGCGTCGACACCGATCGCCATCTGGCGCCGGTAGACATCCTCTTGCACCTCGGCCATCGGCTCGTATTTGACCCAAATGGCGTTGTTCACCAGCACATCGATCCCGCCGAAATGGGCCGCGATGTCATCGATGCACTTTTGCCATGCTGCACGATCGGTCATGTCCACCACGCACGGCAGCACCTCGGCCCCAGCGGAGCGGATCGCAGCGGCCGTCTCACCCAGACGCGCTGCGTCTGCATCGACCAACGCCAGCCGCGCACCTGCATGCCCGGCCTCTTCGGCCACCGCCCGGCCGATGCCGCCAGCCGCGCCTGTCACGACGACCGTTTTGTCTTTCAGCGCTTCCACAGTTCACTCCTTTGATGCACACGCGGTCTGCGACCGTGGATGTGGAAACTCTGATGTTGTCAGAAACGGCTGGGGAAAAGAAGCTGTTCCCAGCCTGCGGCATCCAGGCGTTCCCGGAACGATGCCTTGGTGGCTTCGTCGGGCTGCTGCATCGGAGGTCCCATCGGTCCACCAGCCATGCCCAGAATATCCATCCAATATTTGATGAGGCCCATGGGATGCGCAGCCTTCTTTTCGTCCCACAACACCGCATAGATGCTGGCCCATACCTCCCGCAGCGGCGCCAGTTCGTCGCGTATGTGGGTCGCGCCCGTTATGTCACCCTGCTGCGCGAGACGGAGGTAATCGACGATCGGCTGCCGCTCCGGGCTTTGCATCAGATACACGCTGGTCGATCCCATCAGCACCTGCTGGCCGTGCTGCACAGTCATCTCCAGCAGCTGCTCCTCGAACGGGTAGGACAGCACGATCTCATCACCGAACATCTCCATCGCCTGGATCGTGTGTTGGGGATCCTTGATCGCGTTCTTGAAGCCGCAGACGTTGGGAATTTTCGCGATGCGAGCCATGGTTTCATGCGTCATGGTCATGCCCGAATGGGGGGTGTTGAACGCAATGATGGGCATGTCTACCTTTTGGGCGACATAGTCGAAATAATCATGCATCAGGTCCTGCGACGTCGCCCATTCATAGGGGACCCACAAGATGATCGCCTGCGCGCCGATCGCTCTGGCGTGGAGGCTCAGGTCAATCGTCTCGGCAACGCTGTGGTCGGCGGTGTAGAAGGTACACATCACTCGATCGCCTGTCGTCTCTGCGATCAGGTCCATCACCTGCTTCCGCTGCGCGATGGTGAGGCCCCAGGCGTCGAGAAAACCGAAACCCACGCCGCTGGCTCCGGCGGCGATCACCCGTTCGACATTTCTGACGACACCAGCCTCGTCCAGCGCAAAATCCGGGGTGAACGGCGCCGACGGACTGGAGAACAGTCCCATCAGATTCTCCTTCGCCCATTCCTTGGCTTCACGCCGACCGGTCATAACTCCTCCAACTCGAGTGATTTCAGGGGATTGCGGTCACCGCTGCGCTCATCTGGGCATGAGGACCGCCACAAAGCCCGAAGGCAAGGCGGGACTGGAAACTCCCATTCCGGGGCACACCGTAGGGTTCGTATTCGACATCGGGCCAATCCTCGAGTGCGACCCATCATCCAGTCCGAACAGCTTGGCGTTCGACGCGGCGTCGTTTGCAACAAACTGATCCGCACGAGCCGACTGTCGACGGTTTTTCTTGTCGCTGCGTTGACGGCTGAATGGGTGGCGTTTCGGAGGTATCTAGACGGCGGCCACGCCGTGAGGTCCTGCATTTTGTGGCCCAAATCGCAGGACCTATGTCACAGGTCACCTTGTAACGCGTTGCTGTCGGGCTTTGCCTCTGTAGTATGTCTCTGCGGGGTGGAGCAGTAAGGTAGCTCGTCGGGCTCATAATCCGAAGGTCGTAGGTTCAAATCCTGCCCCCGCCACTAAGTACCGAAGCCGGTCCATAAGGGCCGGCTTTTGTCGTTTTCGGCCGACCTGAGCGGCAACCAATGGTGCCGGGTTTAGAGGTCGCCGATTCGATCGTCGGACCAGCCGAGTTCGCGGAATACTTCAGCGGTGTGTTCACCCGGGATGGGGGCATGGTGCCGCAACTCGGTCGACATCGTGTCGTAGCTCACCGGGTGGCGGATACTTCGGTAGTCACCAAGGTGGGGGTGTTCGACGATCGGCATCAGGTCGACCGCGTTGAGATGTTCGTCGTCGAAGAGTTCGGCGATGTCTAAGACCGGACTCGCGGGGATCGAGTGTTGCTCGCAGATCGTCATCCACTCGTCGACCGTGCGCTTGGGCGCGGCGTCGACCAGGAATTGGTACAGCTCCACCGCGTTCTCGATACGAGCACCGTGGTTCGAAAAGCGAGGATCATCAGCGAGGTCAGCGTGGCCGATCAGGGTGAAAAAGTCACGCCAGTTGGCATCGCTGTAGGGGAGAAGTGCCACCCAACCATCGGCTGCTTGGTAGGGCCGCCGGTTCGGGTTGAGGAGGCGTTTGTAGCCCAGTTCACCTTGTGGCGGAACCAAGGCGGCGCCCCGCAGGTGTTCGATGAGAAGGAACGACACCATTGTTTCGAACATTGGCACACGGATGGTCTGGCCCTCGCCGGTGTTGTGTCGATGCAATAACGCGGCCATGACTGCTTGCACGACGAACAACGCGCACGTCTTGTCGACGATCACCGATGGCACATATGCCGGTTCGCCCGAGATCCGCGTTGGCAACGCTGCCAGGCCACTGATGGCCTGGATCGCGTCGTCGTAGGCAGCACGATCGGCGTAAGGACCATCGGCGCCGTAGCCGTTGGCAACACAATGGATGAGTTCCGGATGTTGTGCTCGTAACCGTTCGGCCGAAAGCCCCAAGCGATCGAGCGCGGCTGACCGCATGTTGGTGACGAGCACGTCGGCGGTCGCGATCAATTCCGCCATGGCAGCGGCACCAACATCGGTCTTCAGGTCGAGGACGACACTTCGTTTGTTGCGGTGAGTGTCGAGCACGATGGCACTCAACCCACTTGCGCCGCCCACGATGTCCTTCGAAGCGGTTGGTGCCTCAATCCGGATCACGTCGGCGCCATGATCGGCCAGCATCCGAGATGCCATGGGCCCCATGAGGATTGTGGTCAGGTCGACTACCCGAACACCGGTCAAAGCTCCTTGAGCCGGATTCATGGCCGCAACACCAATGGTGGGTTTACAGCGGGTGGTGGGCGATGAGTTGTCAGCACGTTGTAGAAGTTACGCCCGACACCCACATCGAGACGAACCGGGCCGTCTGGCGCCGTGTCGTTCGAGCCTGCCAGACAGGTCGCCCATGTGTCATCCAACGTTCTGATCGCGCACTCGGCGATGAGTGATAGCCCAGGCTCAACTACGGTTCGAGCGTGACACAACGCGCGTCGTTCCCGCCATTGTTGGTGGTCCAGAGACGATGCGTATCGACGACGAAGGGTTGGGCTGGCACATGAAGATCGGTATTGGATTGTGGTGTCTGCAATCGACCGCAACGGCCCCCAGGTCGTTCACGCAGGCCTATGCCGAACTACGAGAGGACGCGGAGTTAGCCGAACGAGTCGGTGTGCACTCACTCTGGCTGTCTGAGCACCATGGGTACTACGACGGGTATTGCCCGGCACTGCTCCCCGCTGCGGCGGCCGCGTTATCAGCGACCGAGTCATTGGTCGTTGGCACGGGGGTTCTCCTATTGCCGTTGCAGGATGCGGACCGTGTGGGTCGGGCTGCTGCCGATCTCAACCAACGTTTCGACAATCGGTTTCATCTCGGCATGGGTATGGGGTATCGCCCAACCGAGTTCACGGCCAAAGGGTTAGATATTGCCGAGCGGGTGCGACGGATGAACGCCGGGCTCGACACCCTGGCCGCCGATCGACCGGGACCGATGTGGGTTGGGGTGACCAGTCATCCAGCGGCTAGGCGGGCTGGCAAACGCGGACTTGGGCTCATGATTTCGGGCGCCTTCTCGAAGCAGGTCGTCGACGAGCTGGTTGTTTCACATCGGCAAGCCTGGACCGACGCTGGATGCCCTGGGGGCGAGCAACCACCAGTGGGGCTGCTGCGCAATCTGTGGATTGCCGACAGCGAAGCGCAACGCCGCCAAGCGTTGGACTGGGTTCGGTCCAGCTACCTTGTCTACGCTGGCCTCGGCTGGGGCGCCGACGATACCGGTGTCGACTTCCGGGCACAGATCGAAGCCTCGATGGACGAGGTCGAAGCATCGGCCATTGTCGGCTCGGCCGATCAGGTCGCCGACGAACTCGCCCAGTACGACGTAGATCTCGTGATTGCTCGGATTGGTTATGACCAGCCGCCACGTTCGGCGTTGACCGAGGTCATTGAGCGCATTGGCACCGAACTGGTTGGAATGGTTGCATGAGACTCGGACTCGATCTACGAAACGAAACCGGCGACCAGCTAATCACAAAAACACAACAGGCCGACGAGCTCGGGTTGTGGGCGGTACTGATCGGAGGTCGGTCAGGCACCGAATCCAACGCAGCCGCGCAACTCGCGACCCTCACCGAACACATCCACGTCGGAATGTGGATTGATGGGGATTCAGCACATCCCCACACACTTGCCGAAGAGATAGCGATTGTGGACCACCTGAGTAGACGGCGAGTATTGGCGGTGATCGAAGGTAATGAACGGGCGACGGTGCACGTGCGCGATCTGCTTGCTGGCCGTGTTGTCGATGACGCAGTCCTTGCGCCTCCTCCCGCACAAACCGCGGTGCCGGTCTGGGCAGCATCAGAGGTCGCGACGGCTGACCTCACCGGTGATCTCGCTGTCGACCGTGTCACCATCGATGAGTACCGCGACGGTGGTGAGTCCCACCTCTTCGTGTCGTGGCCTGGACCGCTGCCGGTACTGGCTCGGCATCTTGCCACTCGGGCTGCCACGCCGAACTTCCCCCAGATAGTCGCCGACCAAGCCGACCTCGTCGCTCCATATCTCGGAGCTCCCTAACGTTCGACTCGGCACGATCTTGGTCATGCTTCTGGCACGAGCACTAGGGTCGATCAGGTGACGTACAACACCAGCAACGCTGCAGTGACCGGCGGGACCTCCATGGCCCGACAGCTAGTCGAAGAAGGCGTAACCCACATCTTTGGTATCCCCGGGGTACAACTTGACCACGCCACGAACGGTCTCGCTGGCTACCGCGACCAGATCACGTTCATCAACGCCCGCCACGAACACACCACGACGTACGCAGCCGACGGTTACGCACGAAGTACCGGCAAGGTTGGTGTTGCACTGGTTGTGCCGGGGCCTGGTGTGCTCAACGCCGGCGCGGGGCTTGTTACCGCGCTCGCCTGTTCCTCGAAAGTGCTTCTTATTGCCGGCCAGATCCCAACAGATGGGATCGGCAAGGGATTCGGGCTCTTGCACGAGATCCCTGACCAGTCAGGCGTGCTCGAGTCGTTGTGTCGTTCGTCTGTGCTCACCAATGATCCCGGTCAGGTTGCCGGGGCATTACACGGGGCGTTTGTGCAACTCCAGAACGGCCCTGGCCCCGTCGCCGTGGAGATTCCACCAGATGTGCTCTCGGCCATGACCGACGGCGCAGCCATCGGGACTGAACCCGCAGCGACTCCACCAGCTGGTAACACCGCCGATCTTGCAGTAGCTGCCGAGCGATTGGCTGCGGCCAAACGTCCCGTGATCTACGTGGGCGGAGGCGCACGGGCTGCCGATGCATGGGACGCGCTTGCCTCGCTCGCCGATGCCCTTGGCGCTCCACTCGTCTCGAGCACGAACGGAAAGGGTGCCTTCGACGATCGCCATCCGCTTGCGGTGATGCCTCTTGGACACCACGAACTGATGTGGCGCACCGACTGTGTCTTGTTCGTGGGGTCACGCACGATCAGCCCACGCGCGGGCGGACTGAAAGTGCACCCAGACGCGGTGCAGATCTCACTCAACATCGACGAAGCAGCATTCAGCGCCCCACGCAACTTCACCCACACCATTGTTGGTGATGCCGGAACCGGTGTTGCTGCACTCACCGAGCTGATCGTGTCCCAGACAGGTGGAGATCAGCCATGTTGGGCCGACGACCTCGACCAGATCCGAGAGCGGGCGCAGGCTCGCCTCGAAGGGATCGATCCACAACGGGCCTACGTTTCTGCGCTGCGCGACGCCATGCCCGACGACACCTGCCTCGTCAATGAGCTGACCCAGGTCGGCTACGTGGCTCGTTATGCACTCCCTATCCATCATCCTCGTAGCTACATCGACCCCGGTTATCAGGGCACGCTTGGGTATGGCTATCCCACCGCAATCGGTGCAGCTGTGGGTAACCCCGACCGACCGGTAGTGTCGGTGACCGGCGACGGTGGTTTCGGGTACGGCATGTCGGAAATGGCAACCGTGATGGCGCACGACATCCCGTTGGTCTGTGTGGTGTTCCGCGACGATGCATTTGGAAACGTGCAACGTATGCACAAGCAGAAATTCGATGGTGACTTCCACGGGACCACACTGGTGAACCCCGACTTCGTGGCCCTCGCTGCGGCGTACGACATGGACGGTTACCGCGCAGAAAGCCCAGACGAACTGCGGTCCCATCTGTCGGCCGCGATCGACGCCAGGAAACCAGCCCTCATCGATGTGCCACTGGGGGAGACCCCGGACCCGTGGCCATCAGTGATGCGTCCGCACGAAGGCTGAAGAACGGGGTCACGGGCACAGCCCGGTGGTGGGTTACCGCTAGGTGAACAGATCGGTGCCCATACCTTCGGCGACGGCATCGAACTCGTAACCGGCTACGTCGGTCCAGACCTCGAAGTTGTGTTCGCCGAGGTAGGACGGGGCGAGTCGTTCGACCGGCAGGCGTTCGCCATCGATAAGCGCGGGAAAGGTGTCGACGTGGCGGTCTCCGAAGCCATCGTGAGTGACTGGTTGCCAGAAACCTCGGGCCTCGTGTTGTGGATCGTGTTCGAACAAGTCGACGACGTCTTGCACCTTGCCCGCGGGAACACCCACGGCTTGCAGGGTGTCGACGATTTCGTTGGCTGTGCCATTGGCGGCCCAGGCCGACAACGCAGCATCGATATCGACTCGGTGATCGCGTCGTTCTGCTTCAGTCGCCCACGCAGGATCAGCGACCGACTCGCCGACAATGGACGCGAGTGCTGGCCATTGCGAATCGGCGGTTACCGAGATGGCGACAAAACCATCACGTGTCGGGTAGACCTCGTTGGGCACATGGTCGTGCAGGCCATCGCGATTACCAGCAGGTTGGGCCTCGTTGTGGTTGGCGAAGTAGTCGAGCAGCGCTGGACCGATCGCATAGGTGCCGATCTCAAGCTGGGCCATGTCGACCTTTTGGCCGACACCGGTGCGGTCCCGGGCTTCGATCGCTGCCAGCGTGGTGGCCGCGGCACTGAAGCCGGCGAGATGGTCATTGAGCGAGAGGCCAGAACCAACGTCGCCCCGGTCGGCGAAGTTGGTGAGATGGGTGATGCCGCAGACCGCGTGGACCGTGGGCGCATAGGAAATCACGTGTTTCCACGGCCCGTCGTGGCCACATCCCGACATGGTCACATAGACCAGCTTCGGATTCCATTCGTGCACGGTCTCGTAGTCGAGGCCCCACGCTTCGAGGACACCAGCGCTGTAATTCTCGATCAGCACATCTGATGACTCGATGATGCGCCGAGCCGCCGCCAAGGCTTCGGGGTGTTTCATGTTGAGGGTCGCACTGCGCTTCGACCGGTTCCACACGAAGTAGTACGGGTAATCGGCCCGGTTCACCAGCGTTGATCGTTCTTCGTTCTGAATGCGGATGACGTCGGCACCGAGGTCACCAAACATGCGAGTGCAGAACGGGCCGGCTAACACCCAGGTGAAATCGGCGACGCGCAACCCCTCGAGGGGACGCGCCAGTCGCTCGCCAACGGTGGGTTCGGCCGAGTCCCGGGATCCCCAGTCGGCGAGCAGGTCCTCAAGGTTGGTGGATTCTAGTTGCGGGGGCTGTGGCGGGCCGGTCGGTGTGGCACTCATCTTGACCATGCGGTGGGGCATACGGACGTTGGACTCGCCGGTGTCACCCACGGTGGCAGAGGCGAAAAGTCCTCGGTGTTCGAACTGCGGGATCTCGGCAACCGCAGCGATGTCGTGCACCCCGCCAAAGGCGCAATGGCGATTCTGGGCTTCCCACCACAGATCCATGGCGTCGTACTTCTTGACGAAGTCGCGGACACAATCCATCAGGTCGTCGATGCGTTCGAGCATGGACTCGACGTCTTTGCCTTGCCACTCGCGGGCTGCCTCGTGGCCCTCCTCGATCATCCAATTGACGAGGTGATCAGGAATGGGTGTGGGTGTGATCATCGTGTAGCCGGTGCGGCACGCTGCCAGGTCATAGGCGCGCAGCCAATGCATCGCACCCTGGCGTTGTGCCACCTTGGACATGTCCGGCAGTTCCTGATCGAAGAAGTACTGCATGAAGATGTTCTCGATCGACCCGGTAATGGCTTCGTGGATCGACAGATCGACGTGACGGCCTTTGCCATCGAGTCGGGTTGCCCGCACCGCAGCAAGCGCTGATATCACTGCGGCAAAACCCGCATAGTTGTATGACTGGCGTCCCCACAGGTTCAAGGGGCGGTCAGGTAACCCGGTGATGGACATGAACCCGCCCATGGCGGAGGACACAAGATCCGACGTGACCCAGTCTGAGCGAGGGCCGGTTCGACCGAAGGGCGTAATCGAGACCTGGCACAAGGCTGGGTTTGTCGCTAGCAGGTCGGCATGGTCGATGCCCAGAACCTCGAGGCGGCCCGGCCGCTCGGTCTCAACGACCAGGTCGGCGCTGGCGCAAAATGAACGGTAGCGGCTTCGCCCCCCGTCGGTGTCGAGGTCCACGATATGGCGATGTTTGCCGCCGTCGTACCACCAGTCGAGCACCCCGCCGAGTTCAGCAGCGGCAGCGTCGACCATTGGCGCCCCCGATGAACCTGTGGCCGAGATCCGTACGACCGAGGCTCCGAGTTCGGTCAACAACTTGGTGGCGAAACGACCTGAGTCATCCGTCAGATCGATAACTCGTAAACCGTGAAGCGCACCTTGGTTCATAGTCTGACCTTAGTTTGTTGGGAAAAACCAGCCCATTGGCGCTGGCTCCTGAGACTAACGAGCAGCGGTGACTGCCTGGAGTCCGACGGGGGGCGCGTCCCAGCTCTTGAGTTCAGGCATGACCTGATCGACGAACAGGTTCATGTTGCGACGGCCTTCGGCATAGGGCATTCCGGCATAGATGAAGTTAGGGAAAAACGCAGCCATGTTGACCTTGTCCTTGATGAATTCGAGTTTCTCAAGTACCTGCTCGGGTGTGCCGAACGGCATGAGTTTGACGAAGTCCTCGGCTGCACCACCAGATCCGTGGCGGTCGATGTACTTGCTGATGTTCGTATAGAACTCGTAGCCCTTGACCCCGTCGTGGGCTGCCTTGGCGAACTCGTAATGTTTCAACACGGTCCCGTAATAGCCACCGATATAGCGATAGGCCATCTCCTCGGCCCGGTCCGCACTTTCGTCGACGAAACAGAAACCACCACATAGCGGAGGGGGAGGTTCGGTGCCGTTCTCGGTGCGATCCGCATCGGTGTAGACCGCAAAGTCGTTCTCGACGACGTCCCAGGGTTTCTGGGGAATGATGAGCAACCCGAGACCGAGGCGGGCCATGATCGGCATGGACTCTGGGGACACTGCGGCGGCGTAGGTGCGGCCTTTGAACGAGTGTTGAGGAGCGGGTCGGATGTCTCGACGGGCCTGTTGCACGATCTCCCCGTCGTATTCGAGATACCCGTTTTCGAGCCCGGTAAAGACACACTCGGCCATCTCGACCAGCTTCTGGCGACTGGTGTTCATGTCGACGCCGAAGCCTTCGTATTCGATGCGGGCAAGACCGCGTCCGATGCCGAGTATCAGCCGACCACCGGACAGATTGTCGAGCATGGTGATCTGTTCGGCGACCCGCATTGGGTCATGCCATGGCAACACCACCACGCCAGTGCCGAGCTGGATGGTTTTTGTCTGACCGGCGATGTATGTGAGGAACTGGAGGGGATCTGGACACATCGTGTAGTCGGTGAAGTGGTGCTCGACCGACCAGATGGAGTCGAACCCCGCCGCTTCAGCTTCGAGCGCGATCTTGACCTCTTCATCCCAGACCTGCGCATCACTCAGCGCATCCTCAGGATTCTGAAACGCAACGCCCATTCCTACGTGCATAGCTACCTCCGGTTCACTTCACTGGTGGTGACGTTAGTCAGTAACCCAAGATCGTGGGTAAATCGGCACGCTGCTGGCGTCTCTCGCAGTGACCGGCCGGACGGAGAGTTGCCATGTCGGGACGTGTGGGCAAGATTGCGGCGGTGCGTTCTCGGCGCGTCGCCGTATGCAACGTGGAACCATGATGTTCGGGCGCTGGCATGTCTGCGACCGCCATGGGCACTTGCGTTCGACCGGCTCACCGAGGCTCGCCGACCAGCCGAGTGAGAGAACCACCAGATTCTTTCGGCTAGCACCGGCGGCGTGGAATACGATCGGTCGATGGATGAGCAAACGGCCGACGAGCTCGAAGCGACAACTCTTGCCCTGAAACAGCTTGGCCTCAACTCAGGGGCCACGGTTGTTGGAGTCGCGGCTGCGAGTGCGTTTAACGAATACGTCCCCGAAGGGCACCGGCCGTCTGACTTCATGCCAGGGGCGAAGAGTGTGGTGGTAGCGGGTTCTTTGGGGCCATCGAACGCGGCGTGGCAGAGCCCGAATCGACGGCTGATGGAAATCACGGGGTATGACTTCCGAGAGAATGTGGCGTCTTTGGTGATGGCCGAACACATCGAGACCGTGCATGGCTACCAGGCCATGCAGGCGCCAGCGTTACCTACATCGGGCCAGCATCCACCGATGAGCATGATGTTGGCTGCGGTTCTCGCCGGCCTAGGTACTCGTTCGATCGCTGCCAATATCATCCTGCACCCCACCTATGGCCTGCTGTACTACGCGGCCGCAATCACGACGATGCCACTCGTGCCTGACCATCAGCTCGAAGACAACGTGTGCCCCGCCCGCTCGTGCGTGAAGATGTACGAACTCGAGGGGAAGACCCCGTGCATGGCCGTGTGCCCAGCCGACGACGGTGGCTGCATCGACGCAACGATTGACGACGGCGAGATCACAAGCAGCTACTTCAATCGTGAGCGTTGTTCGACTCGTGCCATGAACTTCGGTATCCGCGGCCATATCAAACAGGTCGAACTACTCACCGCAGCCGACGACATCGACGAAGCCAAGGCGGTTCTGTATTCCGACGACTTCCGGCGGAATCTCTCGTCGGTTGGCAGGTACAAGGAGAGCGTGGCTCAGTGTTTCGAGTGCATGCGGGTCTGCCCGGTCGGGCGCTACCGGAGGAAGCTGAAGTGACCGAAGAAGAACCTGATTGGCAGACGGTCAAATCCGAATTGCTCGAGGGCGTCCTCAAACGAGGAGCGATGGTCGCACGGGTGGGCGACCCCGATTTGCTCGCCGATGTTGCTCCGGGTCAACGCCCGAGCGATCTACTCCCGCAGGTGAAGTCGATGATCGTGCTCGGCGGCAGTGCACCACGGGTCGGCGAATGGAACAGCCCTCGGGCCGAGGTGCTTGAAACCGTCGGCACTTCCGATCGAATGGCGGCAATCGGCAGCGCACTGGCTCGCCAGATCGAAGAACGGCTCGGCTACTACGCGATGAACGTGCCTACCTCGACCGACCAGGACGACAAGCCATTTCT
>Ga0213861_10003584_pt1 | contig 12805 bp, 11 predicted proteins | sample PICome_4_FD_160110 | JGI IMG/M metagenome (GOLD analysis project Ga0213861, IMG submission 160110) | Coastal seawater microbial communities near Pivers Island, North Carolina, United States - PICO131 | ecosystem: Environmental > Aquatic > Marine > Coastal | place: USA: North Carolina...
AATCTAATCTTAACAATATTGATCAAGAATATAAAATTTATACAAATGAATTTGATGAAATTGCAAAAGCAGAAATTTTAGAAGACTTAAAAGAAACTCAAAAACTACGAAAAAATTTAGATCAACAGTTAATTGGTTTTCAGGATCTTATAACTAAGCTTGCTAATAAATTACAGAGACAACTTCTTGCTAAACAAAATCGATCCTGGGAATTTGATTTAGAGGAAGGTTTGTTGGATAGCTCAAAGTTAACAAGAGTAATTATGGATCCATATAATTCTTTATCATTTATGAAAGAGAAAGATCTTGATTTTAAAGATACTATAGTAACACTTCTAATCGATAACTCAGGATCAATGCGTGGACGTCCAATTACTATTGCTGCTCTTTGTGCAGATATATTATCTAGAACTTTAGAAAGGTGTTCTGTTAAAGTAGAAGTTTTAGGTTTTACCACTAAAAATTGGAAAGGTGGAAAAAGTAGAGAAGCTTGGGCAAAAAGAAATAAGCCAAAGAATCCTGGAAGACTAAATGATTTAAGACATATAATTTATAAAGGTGCTGATACTCAATGGCGACAGACTAAAAATAATATAGGTCTGATGCTTAAGGAAGGTCTTTTAAAAGAAAATATAGATGGTGAGGCTATATCGTGGGCCTACAATAGAATAAAAAAAAGAAAAGAGGAAAGAAAAATTTTGATGGTAATTTCAGATGGGGCTCCTGTGGACGACTCAACCTTATCTGTCAATTCTGGAGATTTTCTAGAAAAACATTTAAAAAAAATAGTTAAGTTCATAGAGGTTAAAACTGATGTTGAAATTCTTGCAATTGGAATTGGTCATGATGTATCTAGATACTATGATAAGGCCATTAAGATAACAGATGTTCATGAGCTTGGTGATGTTATGATATCGCAGTTAAGTGGCTTATTTGAAACTAAAAAAAAATTACATTAAAGTTTTAAAAGATCTTGATTTTTCCACTTTATATTCACTTCAGCACCTGTTCTTGTTTCAGAGTTTTTACATAAAATACTTGCATGATTTTTTTCAAGCAAAGTTTTTCCAATAAACATTCCAAGTCCTAATCCAGATTTTGACTTTATAGAAGACTTTAGAGATTTCACATAAGGTTCACCAATTTTACTTAGCACATCCTTAGGATACCCATCACCATCATCCTCAATCATAATTTCAGAAAACTCACTGTTCGTTTTAAGTGTTATAAAAACTTTTTTTCTTGAAAATTTATTTGCATTACCAATAAAATTTCTCAAGCCATAAATTACCTCTATGGACTTATTAAATCCTAATGGATTAGAATTTTGATCATAATTTACAATAAACTCTTTTTTGCTTATTTCTTGAAACGATTTAACAATCTCATCTATATATTTTGACAATGTAAGATTGCTATCAATAAAATTATCCTCTACTATTGGGTTTAATGTAAGCTTTTTAAGTATCTCACTACACCTATCTATCTGACTGACCAACAATTCAACATCCTTTTTAACATCAATATCATCTTTAAATTGTTTTAATAAATCTGATGAAATAATTTTGATAGTGGAAAATGGAGTTCCAAGAGAATGTGCAGCAGCAGCGGCTTGTCCTCCTAAGGATAAAAGTTCATGCTCTTTTGACATGATTTCTTCCATTTTATTTAGTGCCTCTTTTCTTATTCTGGATTCTGATCCAAAGGTTGAAGCAAAATAATTCAAAAAAAGTAAAGCAATAATCAATGCTATTGGAATTGAATAGTAATAATAGCTGTCTACATGAAAATGTTCTTTAATTGGATAGGGTAAAGGTTGATTAAAAAAGGTAAGGAAAATAATTATTAAAACTGTGAAGCAAACTAATAATAAATTGCTTTTAAAACCTAAATTGGATGATGAAAATATAGCCGGGATAATCAAAAAAATTGAAAAAGGATTTATAATTCCACCTGTTAAATAAATCAAACAACTCAGTTGTAAAATATCAATAAATAAAAAAAGAAATGCTATCTTATCTGTTAGTTGAGTGTTCTGATTAATATAGATTAAATAAAGATTACTTAGCACCCCGATTAGAATTGTTGAATTTGTTAAAATTAGATTAAATCTAAAGTCAAAAACAAAATAAATAAGGTTAACTGTTATAAGTTGACCAATAATTGCAATCCATCTTAAATTTATGTAAGTAGATTTTTTTAATGAAAAATATTTTGAAGTTTCGAAAAACTTCATTATTAGATATCTAGATTTTGAACATTAATAGCATTTGACACAATAAAGTCTTTTCTTAAGGCAACATCATTGCCCATTAAAGTGTGGATTAAATCTTGGTCTTTTTTTAAGTCTTTTGAATATTGAACTTGTAATAAATTTCTAGTTTCAGGATCCAAAGTCGTGCTCCACAATTCTTCTGGATTCATCTCTCCTAATCCCTTAAACCTTTGAATACTCATTCTTGATTTTTCTTCCTCATAAGCTCTCTTAAATTCTTTTGTTCCTTTTTTTATTTTTTGTAATTCTTTGCTATGTTTTAAAATATAGTCTTCTAATTCTTTTTCATCTTTAATGTAAATTCCTTTTGTACCTTTATTTATTTTAAACAAAGGTGGTTGGGCTAGATAAACATGACCATTTTCAATCAATTTATTAAATGGCTTATTATTAAAAAATGTTAACAACAAAGCTCTAATATGAGATCCATCAACATCAGCATCGGTCATAATAATTATTTTACCATACCTTAAATCCTTTAAATCAATATCTTGAACTTTTGGGTCTAAACCAAGCGCATTTATCAAAGTTACCACTTCATTTGATGACATCATTTTTGCTAATGCTTTTGTTCTATGTTCGCTACCATCTTTATTACTATTTTTTTTAAGAACAATTTCTTCAACATACGTATTAAGAATTTTTCCTCTTAATGGTAAAACAGCTTGATTAGATCTATTTCTACCTTGCTTAGCCGAGCCTCCCGCAGAATCTCCCTCTACTATAAATAATTCCGTACCTTCTTGTTTGCCTATTTGGCAATCAGCAAGTTTTCCTGGTAAACCACTTAACTCAAGTGCACCTTTTCTTCTGACATTCTCCCTAGCTTTTCTAGCAACATCTCTTGCTAAAGCTGCTTGCATTACTTTTGCTAAAATAATTTTAGAAGTTGATGGGTTTTGATCAAACCATATTGATAATTTTTCACTTATAATATTTTCCACAATCATTCTAACCTCTGATGAAACTAGCTTATCTTTTGTTTGTGATGAAAATTTGGGATCTGGTATTTTTGCAGAAATTACTCAAGTTAATCCCTCTTTAATATCATCACCTGAGATAGTTAATTTATTTTTTTTTAATAGATTATGTTCAGTAGCATATTTATTGATAACTCTTGTAAGAGCACTTCTAAATCCTAGTAAATGGGTTCCACCATCTTTTTGATATATATTATTAGTATAAGGATAAATATCTTCACCATAGCTTGCGTTCCATTTTAGAGAACATTCAATTTCTATATTATCTTTTTTACCTTCAATATAAATTGGTTTTTTAAACAAATCATTTCCTGTTTTATTTAAAAGTTTTTCTCTTTTTTCGTCTAAAAAATCTACAAATTCTAAAACTCCCCCGTCAAATTTAAATTCAATTACTTTTTCTTTTTTTTGATTTAGATCATTAATTGTAATTTTTATTCCTTTGTTTAAGAATGCAAGTTCTCGCATTCTTTTAATAATAATATTAGATGAAAATTTTATTGAAGAAAAAATTTCTTTTGAGGGTAAAAAAGTTATTTGTGTACCAGTATTTTTTGATTTTCCCACAATTTTAAGTGGAGCAACAGATGCACCATCTTTAAATTCCATGTAATATCTATTACCATCTCTATCAATTTCTAATTTTAATTTTTCTGATAAGGCATTAACTACTGAAACTCCAACACCATGAAGACCACCTGAAACTTTATAGGAATCATGATCAAACTTTCCACCTGCATGAAGTTGTGTCATAATCACTTCTGCAGCAGACATTTTTTCACCCTTATGCATATCAACAGGTATTCCTCTACCGTCATCTCTAACTGTAATTGTTCCATCAGAATTAATTGTGACTTCTATATTTTTACAATGTCCTGCTAAAGCTTCATCAATAGAGTTGTCAACAACTTCATAAACCATATGATGTAAACCGGTCCCATCATCAGTATCACCAATATACATTCCTGGTCTTTTTCTAACAGCCTCTAAACCCTTTAATACCTTTATAGAGTCTGCCTGATATGTGGAATTATTTTTCATAAATTTAAAAGGAAAATTATCTATTTATATCATTATTTTAAAAAAATTGACGTAAATTAATTTATCAAACTAAAATAAATCTTAAAATAAACCCTGTAATTAAAAGCTTATTTAGAGTAATTTAAAATCATTATGATTAATAAGGGTATTATTTTAGCTGGTGGCTCAGGCACAAGATTAAGCCCTTTAACAAAAGCTGTAAATAAACAGTTATTACCAATCTACGATAAACCTCTAATTTTTTACCCATTATCAATTTTAATGCTCTCTAATATTAAAGATATTTTATTAATCGTTAACCCTGGACAGATAGAGAATTTTAAATCACTTTTAGGTGATGGAAAAAGATTTGGGATTAAAATTCAATATAAAATACAAATAAAACCCAGAGGCCTTGCTGATGCTTTTATTCTGGGACAATCTTTTATAAAAAAAGATAATGTTGCTTTAATACTTGGAGACAATTTTTTTTATGGTCAGAGTTTAACCAATAAGCTTGAAAAATCCCTATCACATGATGAGGGTGCTAGAATTTTTTTAAAAAGTGTAAAGACTCCAGAAAACTTTGGTGTTGCTAAAATAATAAATAAAAAAATTAAAAAGATTATAGAAAAACCAAAAAAATTTATTTCTAGTTATGCAATAACAGGTTTATATTTTTTTGATAACAAAGTAGTTAAATATGCAAAAAAATTAAAACCATCAAAGAGAGGTGAAATAGAAATAACAGATATTTTAAATCATTATAAAAATAATAATGACTTATATTATGAACATATAGGTAGAGGTGCAATATGGTCCGATGCTGGAAAAATTGAAGACATGACAAATGTCTCATCTTTTGTTCAATCTGTTGAAAAAGTTCAGTCAGTCAAAATTGCATGTTTAGAAGAAATTGCATTATCAAAAAAATGGATCAATAAAAAAACAATTTTAAAAAATATTAATTTTTATGGAAATTGTGATTATAGTAATTATTTAAAAGATTTATAGAACTTTGAAACGTAAAACCTTACTTTTAACTGGAACAACAGGTTTCATTGGCCACAAATTTTTATTATTTGCTTTATCAAATAATTTTTTAGTAATAGATATTTTAAGATCAAAAAATAAACATAATAAAAAAATTAAGAAATTAAGAAACATATACAAAAATAATTATAAAAATATTTTTTTTGAAAATACAAAAACCTTATCCAAGGAATTAAAAAAGGTTAATGTTGATTGTTTTGTTAATTTTGCAACTTTGTACAATAACAAGCATACATATGATCAAATTCATGATTTCATTGAGTCAAATGTATCATTTCCTACTTTAATTTATGACATAATTCATAAAAAAACAAAAAAAATGATAAATTTTGGGAGTATGATGCAGCATTCTAAAAATGAAAATTTGATCTCTAAAAATCTATACGCTGCTACCAAAAATGCATTTGAAATGATCAGCAATTATTATTCTACAATAAACAGTAAAACAAAATTTTATAACATTAAATTTTATGAAAGTTTTGGTGATAATGATAAAAGAAAAAAATTAATACCTACAATTATTAATAATTATAAAAAAAATATAACAACTAGAATAATATCAAAAGAACTCTCACTTAATATAATTCACACGGATGATATAATAAATTCAATATTGATATTAATAAATCATGATATACAGTCAGGATCTTACTGTATAAAAAATACGCATAATACTAAAATAAGTAAGTTGATAGATATTTTAAATAAATATTTACAAAAAAAAATCAAAGTAAGATATGAAAACAAGTCTACTGATTTAATCAATTATTCTGGACTAAAAATTTTGCCTAGATGGAGGCCAAATAAGAATATAGAAAAAAAAATAATGAATGTCTTTAAAAATGAAACTGCAAAGAACTAAAATCCAAGACTTACTATTAGTAAAAACTAATATCTTCAAAGATAAGAGGGGCTTTTTTAAAGAGGTTGAACAATTTAAAATTCTTAAAAAAAAATTTATTTTTGACTGCTTATCTTTTTCAAAAAAAAATACTTTAAGAGGTTTGCATCTTCAAAAAAGGAAAAAACAAGCAAAAATCATCACTGTTGCTCAAGGAAAAATATTAGATGTTGCTGTTGATTTGAGAAAAAAATCAAAAACTTACGGAAAATATTTTTCGATTGAAATATCACACGACTCAAATTTTTCTCTATTTATACCAGAAGGTTTTGCTCATGGCTTTATGTGTCTATCCAAAACATGTTTGGTTTATTATAAGTGTACAAATTATCGTGACCAAAAAAGTGAAATAACACTTAAATGGAACGACAAAGATTTAAATATCAGGTGGCCTATTAAAAAACCTATACTTTCAAAAAAAGATCAACTGGGTATTGCATTTTCTGATTATTAAATTATTTTTGGATATGGTACGTGTGTAATAAATCTTCCACCATTTTTGATAAAAGATTTTTCTTTTTTAAAAATCTCTTTTTTGAAATTCCAGGCACCAAGAAATACAAAATCAATTTCGTTATGATCTAATTTTTTATATTTTTTAATGAGTATGTTGCTACCAGGCAAATATTTGTTTACTTTGTAAGACGTAGTATCGTAAAAATATTTAATATCTTTTTTTCCTATTCCACAATAATTCAATACAGTACAAGATTTTGCAGTAGCGCCATATCCTACTATTTTTAACTTTTTATTATTTAGTGATGAAAAAATTCTTAATAATTCAATTTTTGATTTCTCTACTTTTTTTGAAAATTTTTGGAAGGTTGAAAACTTATTTAACCCAAATTTTAATTCATTCTTAATTTCTATATTAACTCTATTATTAATTTTATATGCACTGTTACTATTTTTTTTAATATAATATCTATTAGATCCTCCATGAGTGCTGGTATTTTCTACATCAAAAATTTCTAAATTAAATTCTTTTAAAACTTTCTTTAAAGCTATTAGTGAAAAAACATAAATATGTTCGCAATAAAATTGATCATATGCTAAATTTTTTAAGCATTTTAATAGGGATGGATCCTCTATAATAAGAATACCTTTTTCAGATAAAGCATTATTAATACTTTCAAAAATTTCAGCAAGATTTTCTATATGACTTAGAGTATTTGCAGAGTAAATTAAATCAGCTTTTTTTCTTTTTGTAATTTTATTAGCAAGTTTTAAACCCCAATAATCTGAATATGTTTTATAACCCTTTTTTTTTGTGATTTGAGCTAGATTTTTACATGGTTCAACTCCAATCACTGAGTTTTTGTTAAAATTTTTTATAAATGCTCCATCATTACTTCCAATTTCCACAACAAATTTTGGTTTATATTTTTTTATAATTTTTTTGGCTAAATTTTTAAACGATTTCTGCATTGTGATCGACTCTGAAGATTTATATGGATAGTTTTTATTAAACATCTTTTCTTTTGGTACTTTTTTTAAAATTGATACCAAATAATTTTTTTTATCAAATCCAACTTCTAATCTAAAAGTTTGCTCTTTTTGTTTTAAGTTTTTTTTTAACAAGTATGAATTTGCTAAAGGTTGTGATCCTAAATCAAGAAATTTTTTTATCATTTTTCAAATTTTATATTTGATCTGTCAATTAATTAAAGAAAAAAAATTTTTTTATAAATTAAAAACATTAAAAACTTAAGTATTCCATATATATTTGCTAAATTAACTAAATATTTTTTTCTTTTTAAAAAAAAAACTCCAATTAACAAAAAAAATAAATTTTGTAAAAGCTGTCTTATTATTTTTATCTGTCTTAATTTAAATAATTTATAATCATAGAGTAATTCACCATATTTAAAATTACTATCTCTAATAAATTTAATACTTAAATTTTTGAGTGTAGAACTACTGCTATCATGATAAGCTTTAATGTTATTAGCTACAATCATTTTATAATTTGATTTATTTATCTTATCTATTAAATAAATATCTTCCCAATATAGAAAAAAATCTTCATCAAAAAATCCAATTTTTTTTAATTTTTTTACATCTACTAATACACAGGCAATATCTAATTTTTTAACATAACTATACTTTTGTAATTTATTGTTCGATTTTGTTTTAAAATTAGGTGCAACAAAAATATCTTCTTTTTTTTTTGTTAGTATTTTTTCTAATTTCTTTATTTCATTTTCCTCTATAATGACATCTGCTTGTGTAAATAAACAAAATTTAGTGTTCACTTTTGATAATAAAAAATTTGAAGCTTTGCTTAATCCAATATTTTTTTGTGAAAAATAATATCTAAATTCATAACCTAGAATTATTTTTAATTTTTTTTTGAAATAACTGTTAGATTCTTGATTAAAAATAATATTTTTAAAATTTTTATATTGTATTAGTGTATATAATTTTTTTATAGGTGTTTTGTATAAAGTTATTATTACTGTTATGTCTTTATTGTTTTTTTTCACATTTGTAAGGATTATTTTTTAATTATGCATTCTTTATCTTTTAATCAATTTTTTTTGGCGGAGAGACAGGGATTCGAACCCTGGGTACCTTTAACAGTACACACACTTTCCAAGCGTGCGCCTTAAACCACTCGGCCATCTCTCCTCATTTTAGACATTTTTTTTATCTCTTTTTTTTTTACTTTTTCCTGTTCTAAATAATTTCTTTTCAATTTTTTTTATTTCTTGATAAATATTAAAACTTCTTAAAAGTCTTTTTATTCTTCCTGTGTTTTGATCTGTTTCATTGTTTAGTCCAGAACGATCCTTAAAATAAGTCGTATTCTTTGAGTACATTTTATCGATTTCAATTAATGGTCTACCTTTTGTATAATAATAAGTTGCAATCGATTTTCTTGACATGTCATTTGGACAGTTTAATGGATCGGGATGACCATGGTTACTGTTATCTGTTGTTGAAAATATCACCATTTTATTAAAAACTGGTAATACTTTTTTTTTACATAAAGACATATTTCTATCCCAAAATTCAAGGTGCCCACCATATTCATCTTTCCAGTTTTTATTTAAATATACTAAGACATTTAAACGTCTATCTAGATTTAAACTAGGATGTTTATTAAAATCTGAATGAATCTTCAATAAACCACCTTTTTTAATTTCATGAAGACCTCCACCATTTAACTCGAAATCTGAAATCAGTTTTTCCTCAATTTTTGTTAAATCTTGTAAAAAACTTAAAAAAAAATCAGAATTTAAAAAATTAAATAATTTTTTTATACTATTTGGAAACTTGCTATAATCATTATTTGCAAATTTTACTTCATTTTTATTTGAATAATTTGTTGTTTTTTTTTGGTTGGAAAGATTAGGGAATTCATTCAATACTTCGTTTAAAAATTCTTCATCAAAAAAATTCTCAATTATTATGTGAGGAAAAGGTTCACCTCTTTCAAATTTTTCTTTATTTTCATTTATAAAATTTTCTATATTTTTTAATTTATTGTTAATAATTTTTTTAATTTCCATTATAAAATTCTAAATTATCCAATCTTTTAATTTTTTTTTATTGTTTAAAATATAATCTGGATAACTATCATCTATATCTACTTTGTTATATACATGTCCTCTACCGAATAAATCAACTTTATCACTTATTTTTTTTTTAATAATGTCTAAATTTGAAAATTTTTCATTATCCCAAGAGGTTTCAGCCAAACTTTTAAATTTTTTTTCAATTTCTTGAGGTGTTAAAAGATAACTAAAATGCCATCCTCCATTATAAATTATTTGAATGTCTTTTTCTTTATCAATTCTCCAAAATGGATATTTTAAATTTTTTTTTACAACTTTATGTCTTAACCAGTCAACTGACTTTAGATGTTTCTTTCTACATACTCTTGTCCCTTCCCAAGGACTTTCATATGGATTAAAAAGATTTAATTTATATGAGAATATCTTTTGAGAAAAAATGCCATATTTTTTTTTCAGTTGAAAATTTTTTAGAATTTCAGGATTTGGTATTTCATCTGGATCTGAAAACATAACAAAATCATCGTTCTCTATCTCTTTCAAGTTTTCTATTATATATTCTCTTTGAATAGCTTGATTTTGCCAAGGACTACTTGTATCTGGAAATTTTTCTTCAATTACGATATGCTTTATTTTTTCACTTTTTTTGTATTTTTCTTTATTAAAATTAATTTCTTTTTTATTTCCTCTATGATCATAAATAGACTCACATATTAAAAATTTATCAACTACATCTTTGAGTATATTAAACCTCAAATCAAAATGACGATTTTCTTGAAAGAAGGTTACTGTGTCAATTATTTTATTCGTCATACTAAACCATTTTTATTCCATCATTAAAACTTACGGTCCTCATTATTTCTTTATAATTATTATAAAAAAATTTAAACTTTAAATTTTTGAAAGACTTATTTTCAATATTTAGAACATTTGGATTATTTCTTTTTTTTATAATGCCTAAACCTTCGTCTGCTAAAATTGTAAATGTATCAAAATTATTCCAAGTACGGACCTCAACTATTGCTTTCCAAACATCTCCATTCCAGTTATATCTGCTCCTTGGTACTCTTTGATGTTCTATACTTTTAGGAAGACAATCATGAAGTATTATAACTCCATTTTTATTTAAAAACTTTATTGAATTTAATATGTCTTTTATCGCTTGCTCATAAACGTGAAGACCATCTATAAAAATACAATCAAATTTAAAAGTATTTTTTAAAAAAAATTCATCACTTGTGCCTCTAAAATTACCACCACTAATTGGGTCTACACCAATTTTATCTATATCTATTTTATTAAAAACCTCATCCTGATTACAACCTATTTCTAAATATTTCTTATATTCATTTTTTTTTATAATCAACTGAATTAAGTCGAGACGAGTTTTTTTATCAAAACTATAATTAATTCTTTTTGAAAATCTTTCAGAAAAAAATAAATGATACAACTTTTTTAAAAAAAATTCTTTATTTCTGTTTTTTTCCATTTTGCTATTTATTATCTTTGCTTATTTTTAATACACCTATAAATGCTTCTTGAGGTATTTCAACTTTTCCAAACTGTTTACCCCTTGCTTTTCCTTTTTTCTGTTTATCCAATAATTTTCTTTTTCTATCTCTAGCTCCACCACCATGGATTTTAGTCAATACATCTTTTTTAAAACCTTTAATTGTTTCACGTGCAATAATTTTTCCACCTATAGCAGCCTGTACTGGAATCATAAAATTATGACGTGGTATCAAATCTTTTAATTTTTCACACACCTCTCTTCCCACAGTTTGTGCAAAATCTTTATGAACCATCATCGATAATGCATCTACTGGTTCAGCATTAACAAGAATTCCTAATTTTACTAAATCACCCTCTCTATGCCCTATAATTTCATAATCAAAACTTGCATAACCACTTGTCATTGATTTAAGTCTGTCATTAAAGTCAAACACAACTTCGTTTAAAGGAATTTCATAATTTAAAACAGCTCTATTCCCAGAATAACTTAAATTTGTTTGTACACCTCTTTTATCTTGGCAAACTTTTATAATTGAGCCTAAATATTGATCTGGAGTTATTATTGTTGCTTTAATCCAGGGCTCTTCAATAAATTTTATTAATGTTGGATCTGGTAAACTTGAGGGGTTCTGTAGCTCTATTATTTCACCTTTATTCATATGAACTTTATAAACTACCCCAGGTGTTGTTGTTAGTAAATTTATATCAAATTCCCTTTCGAGTCTTTCTGTGATTATTTCTAAATGTAAGAGTCCTAAAAAACCACATCTGAAACCTAATCCTAAAGCTGACGAGGACTCTGCTTCAAAAGAAAAACTAGCATCGTTTAATTGTAGCTTACCTAAACCATCTTTAAGTTTTTGATAATCAGAACTGTCAACTGGAAACAATCCACAAAAAACTACAGGTTTGCTTCTCTTAAATCCTGGAAGTGCTTCTTGAAGCGGTTTAGTTGCATCGCAAATAGTATCCCCGACTTTTGTTTCAGATAAAACTTTTATACCAGTTGTTATAAAACCAATTTCACCTGCATTTAATTGTTTCATATCGGTTGCTTTAGGAGTAAAGACACCAACTTTTTCAACAATATATTCTTGATTTGTTGACATCATTTTTATCTTCATGTTTTTGGAAATTTTTCCATCAATAACTCTAACCAAAATAACTACGCCAAGATAAGTATCATACCAACTATCAACAAGTAAACATTTTAAGTCTGCATCTTTTTCTCCTTCTGGAGCTGGTAATGATACAATAATTTGTTCTAGAATTTCATTAATACCTTCCCCTGTTTTTCCTGAACAAGGAATAGCATTTTCAGTATCAATACCAATTACTTCCTCGATTTGTTTTTTTGTTTTTTCTAAATCCGAAGCTGGTAAATCAATTTTATTTAGAACTGGTACAATCTCATGATTTATATCTAATGCTTGATAAACATTTGCTAGCGTTTGTGCTTCAACACCTTGTGTACTATCAACAATCAATATTGATCCTTCACAGGCATATAATGATCTACTCACCTCATAACTAAAATCAACATGAC
>Ga0213861_10003588_pt1 | contig 12793 bp, 11 predicted proteins | sample PICome_4_FD_160110 | JGI IMG/M metagenome (GOLD analysis project Ga0213861, IMG submission 160110) | Coastal seawater microbial communities near Pivers Island, North Carolina, United States - PICO131 | ecosystem: Environmental > Aquatic > Marine > Coastal | place: USA: North Carolina...
GCTTCACGGGCATCAGCCAAACTGATCTGCTGGGCCAATAACTCATCGAACTTCACCCTGATCCAAGCCGGATGTGTTCGCTGCTCTAAATCCGCTACGCACGCGTCGGGCGCGGGTCGATGCAAGGACTTAATGGCCTGACCGAAGGGCAATAAACCCAAACGCTCACGAATACTGTCTGGCAATGTGTCGTCAATATCCGCAGCTTGAAGCGCGGCCTCGATTCGGGCTCGAATGGCTTTTTGCGTCAATCCCTCAGTGCTCGGATAAACAGGCGTGAGTGTGTTGGGCAAAGGCGCGCCGGGTCGACTCACGCGCGGATGCACCATCTCCAACCCGTTAAATCCTGGCCTCACCTCACCTCGGACACGCCAACGCTTACCGACTTGCATCTGCTGCAATTGGTTGGGATAAAAATTTATCCATCGCAAGGCAATTTCACCGCTGTCGTCGCGAATTTTGGCTGTTAAATATTTTCTGGGTCGATATGTCACGTCGGCTTGCGTGACTTCACCCTCCACATTCAGGCTGGCATAAGGACGAGCAGAACCGATGGCTTGCAGACAAGTCTCATCCTCGTAACGCAAGGGAAAATGCAGCAAAAAATCTGTGGGCGTCAAGAGGCCGAGCTTTTCATAAAGCGCGGCAACACCACCCGGTCGGGCGGCCTTCGAACCTTTTTTAACAAACAACGATGGCTTCGACTTCAAAATCTGCGCCTTTGGGTAAGCCACTGACCTCAACCGTTGATCGGGCAGGAAAAGGCTCTGGAATGAGCGTTGCCATGATTTGGTTTACTTCCGAGAACTTTTTTAAATCAGTCACATAGAGTGTTAACTTAACAATATGACTTAGGTCTGCCCCAGCGGCTCGTATCACGGCAGTCATGTTTTGAAAGGCTTGTTTGACCTGAGCTTCGAATGATTTGGTCACCAACTCACCAGTCGCTGGGACCAATCCAATCTGACCTGACAGATAGATGGTTTTGGATCCCTCGGTGGCCACAGCTTGCGAATAAGGGCCGACCGCAGCGGGTGCCAGATTGGTGTGAATGATGGTTTTACTCATGAAGAACTCCTGATTTGGGCTCGATCTATTGACCAATAAATTTTAATAGAAAATTATTATTCGAATAATCTAACCTGCACTATCGAGTGATGCGGAAATGCACTGCACAGATAACTATTCTCATTCGCATTTGTAAAGAGTTTAACTTGGCCGATTATTTTGCGCACGAACCTTTGAGGTGTTATCAACACCTGATGGTTTCAGATGGGCTCTTAGATGGACTTTTAAGTCAGCATGATTCCAGAAGGATGCCAGCAATAAAGGTCAATGGCGTTACACCACCAGTGTGAGTGCTGGGTTAAGGCGCCAAACGCTAGAAGTAAGATGGGTAGCGGCACTTGCCCGCTAACAAAGATAATGGCTTGTTTTAATCACCGTCCATACCCAATTCACGTAACTTTCGCGTGATCGTGTTTCGACCCATCCCCAGCCTTGCCGCTGCTTCAACACGACGACCGCGGCAAACCTGCAATGCGGCTTGAAGCACGGCTTTCTCAAACTCACGCGTGAGTGCGCCCCACACCTCCTGATCCGTGTGCTGCAAACGCTTTGAGGCGTCTTCTGCCAACAGATCAGCCCAGCCCTGCGTTGACAAGGCTTGCACAGCGTTTGCCTCAGGCGTGGCAGCATAAGGTGCCAACTCAGGCGGCGCACTGAAGCGCTCAGTTGGCGCCCTTGGCGCCGATTCAAACTGCCTGATTTCCGGAGGCAAGTCTGAAACGTTGACCGTTTGACCTGGTGCCATAACGGTCAGCCAATGACAAAAGTTTTCAAGCTGCCTGACGTTGCCAGGAAAATCAAATTGCTGCATGACCACCATGGCGCGGTCAGAAAGCGTTTTAACAGGTACCCCAAGCGACTGTGCGCTGGTGTTTAAAAAATATCGAGCCAACTCAGGCGTGTCTTCGCGTCTTTCACGCAATGGCGGCAGCCGCAGGCGAATCACATTCAGTCGATGGAATAAATCCTCTCTGAACCGGCCCTCGCGTACCCTCTCTTCAAGGGGCTGGTGTGTGGCCGCAATGATGCGCACATCCACATGAATTGGCTGAGAACCGCCCACGCGATAAAAGGATCCGTCTGAGAGCACACGCAACAGTCTTGTTTGCAGCTCAAATGGCATGTCACCGATTTCATCGAGAAACAATGTACCGCCCGAGGATTCTTCAAACCGCCCTCTCCGGTTGGCATTGGCGCCAGTAAAAGCCCCTCTTTCGTGCCCAAACAATTCGGCTTCTAGCAAGTCTTTTGGTATGGCCGCCGTGTTTAACGCCACAAAAGGCCCCCGCGAACGCGAGCCGTGCTGGTGCAAGGCACGCGCAACCAACTCTTTGCCGGTACCAGACTCACCGGTAATCAAGACCGTCACATTTGACTGGGCCAAGCGACCAATGGCGCGAAAAACTTCTTGCATGGCCGGCGAACTCGACTGCGTCAACATGGCCTTGACAGATTTACCTTTCGCACCCGATTGCGCGGTAGCGGCCGAACCATTATCGATCTCGGTGGACTCCTGCAGTGCTCGGGTGATCAAAGTGACCGCATCATTGATATCAAATGGTTTGGGCAAAAAGTCGAAGGCCCCTCCCTGAAAAGCGGAAACTGTGCTGTCTAAGTCACCATAGGCTGTCATCACAATCACGGGTAAACGAGGATGTGTTGCTTTGACCTCTTTTAACAGCGTCAGACCGTCTTTACCAGGCATCCGAATGTCCGATATCAGCGCTGCAGGTTCAGCTGAAGCGAGCGCTAATTGCACGTCGGCAGCGCTTGAGAAACTCATGGTTTCTATGCCAGCGCGATTGAGTGCTTTTTCTAGAACCCATCGAATGGCTTGGTCATCATCTACGATCCAGACCGGTTTCATGTCAACTCCAGCGGTAGCATCAATCGGAACTCCGTGTGGCCCGCTCGGGATTCGAACTCTAACAAACCACCGTGTTGTGCAAGCAGATCTTGTGCCAGACCCAAACCCAAGCCCGTTCCACCACTACGACCCGTTACCAGTGGATGAAAAATCCGGTCTTTTAAATCATCTGAAACACCTGGTCCATTGTCAATAACAGCAATCACCGCAGCGCTGCGATGTTGACGACGATGCAGCATCACCTGCCGAGCAATTCGCGTTTTGACAATAATTTGCGATCCGTCTTTGGGCGGATCGTCTTGCATGACTTGGGCGGCATTGCGCACCACATTTAACAGCGCTTGCACCAACCTAGCCGAATCCGCACTGAATTCAGGCATCGATGCGTCGTAGTCGCGCGTGATTTGAACGGCTTTGAATTCGGCTTGAACGAGCGCACAAACCCGCTCGCAAACTTCGTGAATATTGATCAACGACATTTGCATCGGACTGGCCTGGGGTGCGGCCAAACGATCCACAAGCCCCTGCAGACGGTCCGCCTCTGAAATGATGACGTTGGTGTATTCTTTTAAGCGATCGTCAGACAGTTCGGCTTCCAGGAGCTGTGCTGCGCCCCTGAGACCACCCAACGGATTCTTGACCTCATGGGCGAGGTTGCGCAACAGTTCATGTTGGCCAGCGATCTCTTGAGCCAAGCGCTGTGTGCGATCTACCACCAAACGCGACTCCAGGTCAGCGACCTCAACCAGCGCGACCCATTGATCTTGCCCCAATAAGCTCACTGTCGTGACAGACACCTCACTGGAAGTTGGACCTTTGGGTACCAAAGCCACCTGACGACAGCTCTCAAGTGTGCCTTCACAGGCGTGCAAGAATGATTGCGCCAAGGCGGGATCAGGATCAAACAGTGCGATGGCCATTTGACCTTCAAGGCGACGTCGGGAACGTCCGAACAAATCTTGTGCGGCGGAATTGACGCGCACCACTACCCCGTCTTGGTCTAGAAGCAGGATAGTGGTGGCAAGTAGGTCGTAGGAATCACCAGTGTTCATGGGTGTCGGGTCGGCTCGACCCGACCACCTCAAAGAAAAAGAATCACAGGCTGTAGTACATATCGAATTCGATAGGATGAGTGGTCATGCGGATGCGTGTCACCTCAGCCATTTTCAAATCGATGTAGGCGTCAATCATGCCGTTACTGAATACGCCACCGCGCGTGAGGAACTCACGATCGGCATCAAGCGCTTCGAGGGCTTGATCCAGCGAATGACAAACGGTTGGGATCTTTGCATCCTCTTCAGGCGCCAAGTCGTACAAGTTCTTGTCAGCAGCATCACCGGGGTGAATCTTGTTTTGAACACCATCCAAACCAGCCATCATCAGCGCTGAAAAAGCAAGATACGGGTTAGCCAGTGGATCAGGGAAACGGGCTTCGATGCGACGTCCCTTGGGGTTGCTGACATAAGGGATACGGATCGAAGCTGAACGGTTACGGGCCGAATAAGCCAATTTGACTGGTGCTTCGAAGTGAGGCACCAAGCGCTTGTAAGAGTTTGTGCCTGGGTTGGTAATGGCATTAAGCGCGCGCGCGTGCTTAATAATCCCACCGATGTAATACAAGGCAAACTCTGACAGACCGGCATAGCCGTTACCCGCAAACAAGTTTTGACCGTCTTTCCAGATCGACTGGTGCACATGCATGCCTGAACCGTTGTCACCAACAATGGGCTTTGGCATGAAGGTTGCTGTCTTGCCATAGGCATGGGCAACGTTGTGTACCGTGTATTTCAAAATCTGGTTCCAATCAGCGCGCTTTACCAACGTGCTGAAGCGCGTTCCAATCTCTGACTGACCGGCGCCTGCCACTTCGTGGTGATGAACCTCAACAGGCACACCCTGCTCTTCGAGCAACAAACACATTTCTGAACGCATGTCTTGGAATGAATCGACAGGCGGCACAGGAAAGTAACCGCCTTTGACAGCAGGGCGGTGCGCCAAATTGCCACCATCCATGTCAAGGCCAGTGCTCCATGAGGCTTCTTCGGATTTGATTTTCACGAAGGTGCCCGACATGTCTGTGTTCCAGGTCACACCGTCAAATACAAAAAACTCTGGCTCAGGACCAAAGAAGGCGGTGTCGCCCAAGCCACTGGATTTCAAGTAGGCCTCAGCACGCTTGGCCAATGACCGTGGGTCGCGATCGTAACCTTTCATGTCTGAGGGCTCAACCACGTCGCAAGTCATGATGAGGGTTGACTCTTCACGGAAAGGGTCCATGCGAGCCGATTCCGAATCAGGCATCAACAACATATCAGAGGCTTCGATACCCTTCCAGCCTGCAATTGATGATCCGTCAAAGGCTTGGCCGGACTCAAACTTTTCTGCGTCCATTTGGTGAGCAGGTATTGAGACGTGCTGCTCCTTACCCATGGTGTCAGTGAAACGCAAGTCAACAAACTTGACTTCGTTATCGGCAATCAACTTTAGAACGTCTTGGGTCGTGCTCATGATGGCTCCGGTTTGTACGATTTCAAAAAAATTAGGGCCCATCTGTCATTCACAGCAAGTGGCTGACAAGGGTATAAATAAATTAAAGCAAATAACATGCCAGTAATGCCGCTTTAAAAATAATGGCAGTCACTGAGCACTCGAACGATGCCATGCTCTTTAATGGTGCATTATGCACCATTAAATGCGCTAATTAGGTGCAAATCATCCCCTCACCCCTCATGCGCTGCCTCATCATCCAAAAAAAGACTTTGTAGGGTGTTCAGGTGTAGCCATCCCAGTTCAGTGGCGCACAGTTGGCTCGGGTCTGATGTCATCATTTTACGCTCAAGCGCCAATTGCATTGGTGCGCTCAATGCCAATCGCGATAAGCCAGTGCGCTCCTCAAAAAGACGGGTTGTCACGCCTTGGCGTAACCGCAACGCATTAAGCATGAACTCAAAGGGCAAATCGGCTGGACTCAACCGCCTTGTTTCAGTGATGTGACTGCCATCCTGACGTGTGGCCGATTGCATCCACTGCTCAGGATTTCGGGTTCGAACGCTTCGCTCAATTCGATCATGAAACGAAAGCTTACTGTGCGCACCAGGACCGATGCCCAAGTAATCACCAAAGGTCCAGTAATTCAAATTGTGGCGCGAACGCTCTTTGACGGTTGCATAGGCCGAGATTTCATAGCGGTCCCAGCCATGCGCCGAGATCGCCTGTTCGATCTGCGCTTCCATTTCGCTCAACACGTCTTCATCAGGCAGCGTTGGTGGGAATTTTGCGAATACCGTTTGTGGCTCCAGCGTTAACTGATAAAGGCTTAAGTGCTGCACCCCCATGCTTAGTGCCGTGCTTAATTCAGCTTTCCATTGGCTTGCCGTTTGACCGGGCAACCCGTACATGAGATCCAAGTTAACCCGATCAAAGGCGCGCAAGCCGAGCTCAATCGCCGTTGAGGCTTGTTTAGCGTCATGACCACGACCCAGTGCCTTCAGGTGTGTGTCATTAAAAGACTGCACACCAATCGACAAGCGGTTAATGCCACTGGCAGCGAACGCAGTGAATTTTTTCGCCTCAGCCGTACCCGGGTTGGCTTCGATGGTGATTTCAGCATCTGGCCACAACGACAACCGTGCCCGAACCATGGCGATCAATTGATCCATGGTCGCTGTCGACATCAAGCTTGGTGTGCCGCCACCGATGAAGATGGTGTGGATTTGCCGGCCCCAAATCAAGGGCAACGCCTGTTCAAGGTCAGCTGTTAGGGCCTGCAGATACTGTGCCTCTGGCACTTCATCGGGGGCCTGATGCGCGTTGAAGTCACAGTATGGGCAACGACTTGAGCACCATGGCACGTGGATATAAAGCGACAAGGGTGGCAAGGCTTCAAGTGCAAACCCTGTTTTTATCGGTTGTGACATTGAAACCGGGCTTTTTGCGTCCTGCCGTGCAATCGGAATCACCCGGTGGGGGTTGGCTGAAGCGGTCATTCGCGGATTAAAGCACGGTCGCGTAAGGTTTTAATTAACATGCGCATCGCTTGCGCACGGTGACTGATTTCATTTTTTTGCACGGCGTCGAGCTCAGCGGCTGTCAATCCGAGTTCGGGCAACAGGAAATGCGGGTCGTAACCAAAACCGTGATCGCCCCGCGGGTGATCAATGACCTGCCCCACCCATGTGCCCTGCGCGACGATCGGCAAGGGATCATCAGGCGATAAAACCAGTACCAAAATGGTCACATACATGGCCTGACGATCTGTCACGCCTTTCAGACTAGCGACAAGCTTTTGGTTGTTGGCCTGATCTTGAACCAATCCTGCAACAGGATCGGCATAACGCGCAGAGTGAACCCCGGGTGCACCAGCCAAACTTAGGACACAGATACCCGAATCATCGGCCAGCGCCGGTAAACCCGTTTGAGTGCTGGCATGACGGGCTTTGGTTAGGGCGTTTTCTAGAAACGTGCCATAGGGTTCAGGTGCCGGTTCAACGCCAAGCGAGCCCTGATCCAAGACTGTCACACCCAAAGGGGCCAATAGGCGATCGAATTCGTGGCGCTTGCCGGGGTTTGCGGTGGCTAGAACCAGCTGACTTAACATCGACACACAATCTCCATTCATACGGTCGTTTTAAACCGCTGACTCACGCTCAGCTTCAGGCACGTCTTGCAGCAAAATGTCGACCAAATCGCGAGCAAACGGCGGCAAGGCAGCCAAATCGCGTACGCAAATGTGCAGTTTTCGCTCAGCCCATGGATCAGACAGCTTGACCAAGCGCAGATTCATATTGCTCGAAAAGCGTCGTGCAGCCTGCTCTGGCACAATCCCGATGCCCACACCTGCCTCAATCATTCGGCAGACCGAGTCGAAACTACCCACCTCAATCCGAAACCGGAAAGGGTGGCCTAGGTTGTCAGCGGCTTGGATCAAAAAAGCGTGGATAGCGCTCCACTCAGACAACCCGACATATTCGTAGGACAAGGTTTCGCCGAAAGCCACCTCTTTGCGGTCAGCCAAGGGATGCTTGGCATCTGTCACGAGAGTCAGTCGGTCTTTTCGGTAGGGTAGGAATTGAATGCCCTCGCCGGCGGGTTGTCCGGCAACAACACCGATGTCTGCCGCCCCATCTGCCACTGCTTTAACAACCAGATAGCTGAGCCGCTCGCGCAAATCAACAGTGACATCGGGGTGCGTGGACAGGTAGCGACTGAGTACCGTTGGCATGAATTCAGTCATGGCGGTGGTGTTTGCCACCATCCTCACCTGCCCTTTAACGCCCTTTGAATACTCATGAATGTCACCCCGCAGTTGTTCAATTTGTTGCAGAACTTTGCGCGCATGCCGCAGAAAAGACTCCCCGGATGGCGTTAGCGTCACGCCCTGGCTGTTTCGAAAAAAAAGCCGAGTCCCAAAATGCTCTTCGAGGTTTTTAACGCGGTTGCTGGCAGCGGGTAAAGAAAGATGTGACTTTTCAGCGCCGCGTGTCAAGCTGCTTGCGTCACCAATATTCACAATGAGTTGTAGATCAGTTAAGTCGAAGTGGCTGGCCATGGTTTGATTTGTCGCGGTTAAAACCCGTTCGCAATGCTTCAACTGTCAAAAAGCTGGGCTTAATTAAACAGCAATTGTCAATTGGCGAGCACTACGGCACAGTTTGGTTTTGATTAAACCGCAATCATAAGGCAACAATGACAACCCACGCTGAACAGTACCAAGAAATTAGAGACGGGATCCGCAGTCTGTGTGCCCAATTTCCTGATGAATACTTCAGAAAAATTGACGAAGAGCGGACCTACCCAGAGACTTTTGTCAACGCCCTAACTGAGGCCGGTTGGATGGCGGCACTGATTCCGCAAGAATACGGCGGATCTGGCCTAAGCATGACTGAGGCCTCTGTCATCATGGAGGAAATTAATCGCTCAGGTGGCAATTCTGGGGCCTGTCATGGTCAGCTCTACAACATGGGCACCTTGTTGCGCCATGGTTCTGCGACGCAAAAGCAATTTTACTTACCCAAAATTGCGGCTGGCGAATTGCGTTTGCAATCCATGGGTGTCACTGAGCCTACAACAGGCACTGACACCACAAAAATCAAAACAACCGCCGTTAAAAAAGGCGACAAGTACGTCATTAACGGCCAAAAAGTTTGGATTTCACGCGTCCAGCACTCTGACCTCATGATTTTACTGGCCCGCACCACACCATTGGCTGAGGTGACCAAAAAGTCCGAAGGCATGTCTATTTTCCTGGTTGACTTGCACCATGCCGTCAAAAATGGCATGGTGGTTCGTCCCATCATGAACATGGTTAACCACGAAACCAATGAGCTGTTTTTTGACAACTTAGAGATCCCCGTTGAAAACTTGATTGGCGAAGAAGGCAAAGGCTTCAAATACATCATGGACGGCCTTAATGCCGAGCGCGCCTTGATTGCGGCCGAGTGTATTGGTGACGGTTACTGGTTTATCGACCGAATCTCAAAGTACGTCAAAGAACGCATCGTTTTTGGCCGCCCTATTGGTCAAAACCAAGGGGTCCAATTTCCGATCGCCCGCGCCCATGTCAACGTCGAGGCCGCAAGCTTAATGCGTTATGAAGCGTGTCGTCTTTACGATGCTGGCTTGCCCTGCGGTGCTCAAGCCAACATGGCTAAGCTGTTGGCCGCTGACGCGTCTTGGGAAGCGGCTAACGCCTGCCTGCAGTTCCACGGTGGTTTTGGCTTTGCTTGCGAATATGATGTTGAAAGAAAATTCCGCGAAACGCGCCTTTACCAAGTAGCCCCCATTTCAACGAACTTAATCCTGTCATACGTGGCAGAACACATTTTGGGTTTACCTCGATCCTTCTAAAGGAGCTCTCACCATGTCTAACGAATCGACCACCGCCTTGTTGCACCCAAGCGCTGCACTGGCCCAGTTTGCCGCTACGCTGCAGTATGAAGACATCCCAGGGGCGGTTGTAGACCGCTGTGAGGATTTATTTCTAGACACCGTGGGATCGATTCTCGCGGGCTCCACGAGCAAGCCCGTCAAAGCCATGGCAACGTTTGCCAATCAAATGGGCCCCAGCGACGGCCCCTCAGAGGATTTGGTGCAACGCACCAAGACAACGCCCTACTTTGCCGCCATGGTAAACGCGGCATCAGCGCATGTGGCCGAGCAAGACGACGTTCACAACGGCGCGGTCTTTCACCCAGGCGCTGTGGTCTTTCCACCCGCGTTAGCCGTGGCACAAGCCATCGGTGCTTCTGGTAAAGCATTCATCACCGCTTGTGTCGCAGGCTACGAAGTGGGTATCCGCGTGGGCGAGTTTTTGGGTCGTTCGCATTACAAGATATTTCACACCACTGCGACAGCCGGCAACTTAGCTGCTGCCACGGCCGTCGGACGTCTGTTGAACCTAACGCCTGATCAAATGTTGCATGCCATTGGATCGGCTGGTACCACCGCCGCCGGTTTGTGGGAATTTTTACGCGACGCGGCTGACGCCAAGCAACTTCACACTGCCCATGCGGTTACTGCTGGCATGCAAGCGGCCTATTTGGCGCAGGCTGGCTTCACCGGCGCACAACGTATTCTGGAAGGCGCCCAAGGCATGGGGGCCGGCATGAGCCAGGACGCTGATGCCAGCAAATTGGTTGATCGACTCGGGGTGCGTTGGACGCTGATCGAGACATCTTTCAAATTTCACGCATCTTGCCGTCACACCCACCCTGCTGCTGACGCGCTGCAGGCAGCCATGAGGAACAATGGCTTAACTGTTGATCAAATCGAATCTGTTGTGACGCATGTGCACCAAGGTGCCATTGATGTTCTCGGCCCAGTGACGGATCCGCAGACCGTTCACCAGTCAAAGTTTTCGATGGGAACCGTATTGGCGCTTATCGCTTTAAATGATGCCGCTGACTTGAAAGGATTCGATGAGGCACTTGGTAATGAGGTGGTTACCGCATTCAGAGATCGTGTCTCGATGGTACTTGATGATGAGGTTGATGGGGCGTACCCACAACGCTGGATTGGCAAGGTCACGGTTACCACCAAAGACGGCCAAACTTTTGATGGTCGCGTCGACGAACCCAAGGGCGATCCTGGCAACACATTGAGCAGACCAGAGATCGAAGAAAAAGTGATGCGTTTGGGTACCTACAAAAACGCCGCCCCAGCATCAGTGGTAAGGACACTCACACAAAAAGCGTGGGGTTTGAGAAACCTTTCAAACTTAAATGGTCTGTTGAGTTGAAGGCCTGCTTTTAGGGGCGGTGATGATTTTTAATCGAAACAACGACGCTTTTACACGAATTGAAGCCATGGCGCCGCGCACGCCTGGTGGCAACTATGTGCCTTTCAAGCAAGTCGGGGAATTGGTCTACCTTTCAGGCCAGACCAACAGCCGCGACGGCAAGCTCACGCAAACGGGCCAAGTGGGTGTCGATGTATCGATTGAGGATGGCTACGCAGGCGCGCGCGTTTGTATGGAGAACTTATTTGGCACACTCAAGCAAGCCGTTGGCGGTGATTGGAGCCGCGTGCTTGAGTGTGTGCGCTTAACGGGTTACGTCAATTCAACGGCCCCGTTTGGTCAAGGACCGGCTGTTATTAACGGCGCTTCTGATTTGGTGGTTGAACTGATGGGTGAAGCCGGTCGACACGCGCGCTCGGCTGTTGGTGTGGCGGCACTGCCAGGCAATGCCACCGTTGAGGTTGAAGCCATTTTTCGTATTAAGGCCTAAGCAGTCAGCATTTAACATTGTCGTGATTGAGCCGCCAGCTGGCCTAAATTGCCAATGCCGCTTTGGGCCAAGTCAAGCAATCGATCCAGCATTTCACGATCAAAAGTATGCCCTTCTGCCGTGCCTTGGACCTCAACAAAGCGGCCAGCGCCTGTCATCACCACATTGACGTCGGCGTCGCACCCTGAGTCCTCTTCGTAATCCAGATCAAGCAACGGTTGCCCATTGACCAGACCGACCGACACCGCGGCCACACTATCCAACAAGGGACTGGATTGAATAGCCCCTTTGGCCAATAAACCATCGATGGCATCAGCCAAGGCAACCCAAGCACCAGTGATACTCGCACAACGGGTGCCACCATCGGCTTGCAACACATCACAATCGATGTGAATGGTGCGCTCACCTAGCGCAGACAAATCAATCACGGCACGCAAGCTGCGCCCAATCAGCCGCTGGATTTCTTGTGTGCGTCCTGATTGCTTACCACGGGCGGCTTCACGGTCTGAACGCGTATGAGTGGCACGCGGCAACATGCCATATTCAGCAGTCACCCAGCCTTGGCCCTTGCCTTTTAAAAAAGGCGGCACTTTATCAAGCACACTGGCATTGCACAGCACCCGTGTTTCGCCCATGCTTATCAAAACAGAACCTTCAGCGTAGCGGGTAAACCCGCGCGTAAAAGTAACGGGTCGCAAAGCATCAGCGGCACGTTGATGGGCTCGAACATTCGGGTCGTGGGCGTGAGACAAAGTCAGTTCTCCTCAATCGGTTTAATCAGAAAGCTGTAAGCGTGAACCGAAGTATACGCAGGCGCTTACAATCGAGCCAACAGCTTGGGCCAAATGATTGCCAGAGCATGACACAAAGGAATTTCCATGCGCAGCATGACGGGTTTTGGAAGCGGGCAAGCCTCGGGCTTACTAGGTAGCTTGGTAATCGAAATACGCAGTGTCAACAGCCGCTATCTCGACTTGCAGTTCAAACTGCCTGATGAATTGCGCCGAGCTGAAATGCCCTTGCGCGAGTTAATCAGTCAACACCTGAGTCGCGGCAAAGTCGAAGTACGCGCCAACTACACTCGCGCAAAAGTGCAAAGCATGCAGCACTACCCTGAGACACTACTACAACA
>Ga0213861_10003591_pt1 | contig 12790 bp, 10 predicted proteins | sample PICome_4_FD_160110 | JGI IMG/M metagenome (GOLD analysis project Ga0213861, IMG submission 160110) | Coastal seawater microbial communities near Pivers Island, North Carolina, United States - PICO131 | ecosystem: Environmental > Aquatic > Marine > Coastal | place: USA: North Carolina...
AACTCGACAAGCTCGTCTTTAGAGTTATTTATTTTGTAATTTGTTTTACTTAGAATGCTCATTTTTTTTGCTAATATTGACTCATTTCGGCTCTTTGGGGTACCCGCGATAGCGGAAACTACGAGGTGATATATATTTTTTTGCTCGTTTATTTCTTTTTTTTGCTCTCATAAACAACCAGTCTTTCGTATATGGCCCCTATACGACCAAGGGTGGTTATACGTGGCTATCATGCCCCCCTTAGCACTAACAAGATGTTACAGGTTAGTTTGTGGATGCTGTGGGGGATTGTATTTGTGTCCAAAAGGTTATTTCTCCGGATAGTAGGTTTTTAGGTGTTTAAATTTTATTCGCGCTAAAAATATTTACTTCGAATGACATTACTTTATGGCTTTAGTACGGTTAGTCGTACTTAGTACTAAGATTAAATCAATCATGTTTTGCCAAATTCTCGCTACAATAAAAAAGTCATCTTTTTTTATTATTTTGTCTCTTTTATCTTACCATCTGTAGTGTAGTGTGTAGCTTAGTCAGGGAACAGTTACATTATCATTACGCGCCCAGATGTTTGTTTATGTAAGCGCTTACAGACTAAATACTAAGTCAAAACAATGGAAAATGTTTCTTTTATTCAACGAAAATTTCCATCAACTCTTCGTTCTTCCCAACTAGAAATTGATCAGCGAAATCACACAACATATCATCTTGAACACCAATTTGAGCAGGAACAGCATCAGGAACAACCAAAGGAACATGAAATGGTAATTTATGAGTTTCTGATGGCGAATATTCAGAAACCGAGAAATCACTTGGACAACTGTAAGAGCTTAACCCGAAAATGTACTCCAAGTCTTCATATCTGAAGGTTACGCTAGAGATAGGGTTATTGTGAAGCAAGACAGGGACAGGCTCTTGCTCCTCATCACCAGATTGAGTCAAGTCAACAACATCAACATCATCTTCTGAAGCAAGGTCAACAACATCAACATCAACATCATCTTCTGAAGCAAGGTCAACATAGTGCACGGGAAAAGCAATTTGAGCGTTCATGGTCCTTGCAAAGGTCAAAGAAGTTTGTTTGTGAGTGAACATAATGACAACACAGCTCAGAGCCATCCGTTCTCACAACCATCAGTTCCCAAAAGCCAACCAACGGCAAAAAGCCGCCAAGCGGAACAAAAAAAGCGAACCACTAAAACTAAAGGTGTGCTTGTCCAAGAGGTGACTTTTGGCCGGTCGATTTTATTCTCGGCCACCAGCTTTCAAATAAACAACGCGCACACCCAACATTGTGGTTTTGATAAACTTACCTCACGAATCTGAGTTTGGTAGTGGCCACAACCTCTCCTTTAAAACATTATACACGATCTTTGGTTAATTGGTTGGATATGATGTTAAATTTACTCTAAAAGCCTAAAATACGTGCCAATATTACTACAGTACATGTGATCAAAAGAGGTTTGACTTTTTTCATTTGATGTTTGTATTTTTCTTGATGCAGACGCAATTCGGCACTTCTAGTGCGAGCTTTTATCATAATGATGCTCAAAGTTCGACGTTTCTTAGATTTACGTCCAGAATTGGCTCTTGTACCACCACGACGTTTCTGAGGGGGTAAGGGTCTGAAATAGGAGCAGCAAAGCCAAAAAAACTTAGTTACAAAAATTTGGGCTCTTTGCGTTTGTTCAAAACTACAAAAGGAGGTTAAATATTGAATATTATGAGTTTCTGACGATAAATTGCTGCAGACAATCAGTTTCCTTGTCGACTTCTAAGGCACACGATGCAAGAGTGTCCAGCGCTCCATGTCACGGGGTTGTATTTGTGTCCGATAGGTTATTAATTCGGATAGTAAGTTTTAGGGGAGTTTAAATTTTTATTAGTGCTGAAAATATTAAATGACATACTTTTTGGCTTTAGTAGGGTTGTTTGTTCTTAGTACTAAGAATAAATCAATCATGTTTTACCTAATTCGCGCTACAATAAAAACCTATGCTGATGGAACGTACTTTATTGGTCGGTAGTAACTAAATGAAGAAAAAAGTTTTGTTTCCGAATTCCGGGAATACAATTTCCGGAGAAGGTTGCTCCATACAGACATATCTAAAAGTTATGCTAAACATTAATTTTAAAATTTCTGAACTATGGTGACACAACTTACAAAAGTTGCTCCATAGTGATATTTCAAATAAGATGTGACATGAAGTTTAAAATTTTAAAAGTATGAAAACACAACTTACAAAAGTTGCTCCGTAGCGACATTTCGAAAAGTTATGTTGAACATGAAGTTTAAAAGTTTAAAATTTTAAAAGTATGAAGACACAACTTACAAAAGTTGCTCCGTAGCGACATTTCGAAAAGTTATGTTGAACATCAATTTTAAAATTTCTGAAGTATGGTGACACAACTTACAAAAGTTGCTCCATAGCGATATCTCAAAAAGTTATTTTGAACATGAAGTTTAAAATTTTAAAAGTTTAAAAGTATGAAGACACAACTTACAAAAGTTGCTCCATAGCAATATCTCAAAATAAGATGTGATAGATGTGACATGAATTTAAAAATTTTAAAAGTATGAAGACACAACTTAAAAAAGTTTCTGAAGTATGTTTACACAACTTCCGGTGAAAGTTTCTCCGTAGTGATATTTCGAATAAGATGTGACATGAATTTAAAAATTTTAAAAGTATGAAGACACAACTTCCGGAGAAGTACATCATGGATAGAACATTCAAAATTACCGCACGCTGTTTTACGTTTATATGTTGCTTTAGTTGTAGAGAATTCCAAAAATAGCGAAGGGTCTTCTAGCAAGATGGAGTGCAATAAGCGGATAGGGCATTTCTATAATGTAGGTACCTGTGTATATAACTGTGTATACTATACTACATGTGCAGTGATTGGATAAATAAGTCTTATAACAACAAAGGTATAAACATTTATTAATGAATCTACTCAAACGTGTGAATCTTGTCTCATTGGCTAGTGTTCTTAGCCTTGAGCCTGCATGTGCGCTTGGTAGGTCGCGAGCTCTCCGAATTGGATTGTAAGTCTTGATCGCTGTCGCTGATGTCGATGATGTCGATGATGTCGATGATGACTCTTTTTCGTTGCTTAGTGTTTAGCTTGGTGCGTGTGCGGGAAGCGTGGAGCATGTTGGTAAAGTTGGATAGGAAGATCTTGACCTTGGTCCCGGCAAGGACTCCGGGTGTTCCTTCTACGGTTGTTGAGGACAAGATGTCGTTGAGCTTTGAGCAGAATCTGGCGTTGTGTTCCTGGAACCCACATGCGTGTGTGTACTCGTGCTGGGCTAGAGCCATGAGGGCGGCGTTGAGCCGCGCGAGCAACTTGGGGTCCCACCGAGCCAAGTTGGCGATCTTGGCAACGTCTTTAGGCAGTTTGCTTGGGTCGTCTTCGCTGTGGATGTGGAACCCGAGGTCCTTCATGAGTATGTGGGGGTTTAGCAGGTACTCGCACCCGTTCCTGATGAGTGCGCGTATATTTACGTTCAGATCGGCTCTCGGGTTCTTGTTCGTGGGGAGCAGGAACCCGGTGCTGATGATGCCGACGTTTGCGACGGGCAGGCCGACGTCGTTGCTCAGCACGTACACCGTTGTCACCGCGCGGTGCCACAGCGCCAGCAGTTGCTGCAGCCACAGAGGTGTGTCGTCTGACAGGTGGTACTTCTGCAGATGGGGGAAGTCATTGTCGGCGTACACCGTCCCGCTCAGCAGTCCTTGCGACTGCGACTGCGACTGCGACTGCGACTGCGACTGCGACTGCGACTGCGACTGCGACACCTCAGCAGCAATGGCGGAGATCTTTATATCTGACGCTGAACAAGTAACATCCGTTGTCAACGGTTCTTCCGGTACGGCCAAATGTTCCGGTACGGCCAAATGTTCCGGTACGGCCAAACTAAGCTCCGGGTCCAGCTGAGCAACTATGGCGTTGGTGTGCATCTTTCCCACAAAGGTGACTCTCGTAGTCTTGTCCACCGGAGTGGCGACTCGTAGCTGCTCTCGCACGATGCTGCTGCGAACAATCTGCAAGTCCCTGGCGCTATCGCCAACGAGGCGGGTGCGGGCTTGATTCAGGTTGCTTGTTCCTTGGAAATCGGGCTTCAGATCGCAAACCCACAAGTTCCTATGGGGGTCGTCGATGTAGTCAATGAACATTACGATGCCGCTGCATCGCACGATCAACCGTCCCCGAAGATAGAACGGAGGATTCACCACCAGGAACACTTCCATACTCGCAAAATCAACATGCACGCGGTCCACAGACATAGTACTACCAGACGTATCACCAGACGTATCACCAGACGTATCACCAGACGTACCACCAGACGTATCACTAGGTGAAAATTTATAGGTTGCAGATTTTTGACATGCGTGAATGGATGTGAGAAACCCGCAGGAAGGCTTGACTGTGCGGTTGTGGTTCACGATGTCTCCGTCACAATCCACAGTTGATGCTTCAAAGTGAAGGCTTGTGCGGTAAAAGTCTAGCAATTCGATGTAGTCCACGCACTTGTCCACCATCCACGCAAAGGTGCTTCCGCACAACTCTGGAGCAAGCTTGACGAGTATGTGCGTGCCCGGCTTGTCCCGGTTGACGGCTGGTTCCAAGCAGGCGCACTTAGGCGTGCGCGGGTCATCAGCGGTGATGGTCGCCCACTCTGCGCTGCTCATGGCGGGCGGGTCTTGCAGCGGCTCGTGACAGCGCAGGCACACGAATCCGTAGAAGCGCTTGGTGCCGATGACCAACAGCTGAGTTTCGCCGAAGCAAGCAACGGACCAAAAGTGGTGCGGGAACAACATGACATCTTTGGCGGCACCAAATCCGCCCACGGCCAAGCCCTGCAAAAAAGATGATGCAAAAAAAAAGATAAAAGATTATACCTGATTGTTCTTCTTGGATCCGGATCGTGTGAGCAAGTTTCGAATCAGAGACCAATAGTCCATTCCTTTTCCATCGTCTGCGAAAGATAGCCAGGCAGATGAGTCTGGTTCGTTTTCGTTTTCGTTTTCAAACATCTTGATGTTGACCATTGTCGCGCCCGCGTCAAGGCTGTTTTGGTACATCTCCCGCAAAATTAAGGCAGCCATCGTTGAAGTAGTTTGCTCCCCACCCCACCAGTTGCGATACAAGGTGAGACTGTTCTTAACGTAATGCTCCTGAGAGGGATCGGTTGGTTCTGCGTAACCAACAACACCAAACTGGTTGCCCTGCAAAGCTTCACGCTTGCTACGAAACAAATAAGCAAGCTCAATCTCTTTAAGCCGAACAGCTGGGTCCAAAAACGCAAGAAACTCAGAAACATTCACGGATTCGCTTGCAGACATCTTGAATGAAAGATGTAAAGATGTAAAGATGTGAAGATGTGGTGTTCATTCAACAAGACAAGTGTATGGCTAACGTGTATGGCTGACGTGTATGGCTGACGTGTATGGCTGACGTGTATGGGAGGAAATTGTATAAGACTTGTTTATGAGCCATTACGTTTTGTTTTTCAAAAACTGAAAACACGTATGTCTGACCCTGTTTCCGATATGAACACCGACTCTACGTTGGATAAAAACCAAGTTGCTGATCAATAGAAATAGAAATAGTATGATTGAACTTCAAGAATAAAACTTTTTTTTAAGTTTCGCCATAGACATCAGACTTGAAAAAAAAATCAGAGATGAAATTGTTTTCCAACTTTCGCCGTAAAGATGAAAATATTTTCCAACTTTCGCCGTAGAGATGAAACTTTTTTCCAACTTTCGCCATAGAGATCAGACTTAAAAAAATTTCGCCATAGAGATCAGACTTAAAAAAATTTCGCCATAGAGATCGAACTTGAAAAAAATTCAGATGTGAAATTTTGTTTCCAACTTTCGCCATAGAGATCAGACTTGAAAAAAAAATTCAGATGTTAAATTTTGTTTCCAAGTTTCGCCGTAGAGATGAAACTTTTTTCCAAGTTTCTCCATAGAGATCAGACTTGAAAAATTTCTCCATAGAGATCGAACTTGAAAAAAAAATCAGATGTGAAATTTTGTTTCCAACTTTCGCCGTAGAGATCAGACTTAAAAAAAAATTCAGATGTGAAATTGTTTTCCAACTTTCACGGTAGAGATGAAAATATTTTCCAACTTTCGCCGTAGAGATGAAACTTTTTTCCAAGTTTCGCCGTAGAGATCAGACTTGAAAAAAAATTCAGATGTGAAATTGTTTTCCAACTTTCACGGTAGAGATGAAAATATTTTCCAACTTTCGCCGTAGAGATGAAACTTTTTTCCAAGTTTCGCCATAGAGATCAGACTTAAAAAATTTCTCCATAGAGATCGAACTTGAAAAAAAATTCAGATGTGAAATTTTGTTTCCAACTTTCGCCGTAGAGATCAGACTTGAAAAAAAATTCAGATGTTAAATTTTGTTTCCAACTTTCACCGTAGAGATGAAAATATTTTCCAACTTTCGCCGTAGAGATAAAACTTTTTCCAAGTTTCGCCATAGAGATTAGACTTGAAAAAAAAATTCAGATGTGAAATTTTGTTTCCAACTTTCGCCGTAGAGATGAAACTTTTTCCAACTTTCACCGTAGAGATGAAAATATTTTCCAACTTTCACCGTAGAGATGAAACTTTTTCCAAGTTTCGCCATAGAGATTAAACTTTTTCCAAGTTTCGCCATAGAGATCAGACTTGAAAAAAAATTCAGATGTTAAATTTTGTTTCCAAGTTTCGCCGTAGAGATGAAACTTTTTTCCAACTTTGTCCATAGAGATCAGACTTGAAAAAATTTCGCCATAGAGATCAGACTTGAAAAAAAATTCAGATGTGAAATTTTGTTTCCAAGTTTCGCCGTAGAGATGAAAATAGTTTTCAACTTTCACCGCGCTGTTGTCGCTGTTGTCGCTGTTGTCGCTGTTGTCGCTGTTGTCGAGACAAGAAGTAGTTAGTAGACGGGTGTGGCTGTAATCATGAATAAATAAGAAAACAAATTGTATATTTAATTATTTTTTTTCTTCATTTGTAGCGTCGGGGTGCATATTAAAGTATTTTTTTCCGTTATGTTTTTTGATACCTAGACACCAACATTTGAAAAGAATCTCTGTAACATAGTCATCATACGACAATGCCAGCGTGGACTGTTGGTATGCGAATTCCCGCAATTGATCAAGCCTCAAATCAAAATCAGACATTTTAACCCTATTTAGTATTTAATTTAAATAAAAAATGTTTACTCATTTTTGACGATGTTGAATATAATGAGTCTCCACCGTCAACCTAATTCAACCTAATTCAACCTAATTCAACCTAATTCAACCTAATTCAAGCTAATTCGGAGAACTTGTCACTAATCACACACGCCAAATCAAGCTGCTGTCTGAATTGTAAAAGTTCTGCGCAAAGCCGTCTTCTTTCTTTGGAGACCCGATCAGTTCCTTGCACATCCTTAAACTTCCGACACAAGTTCTTTGCATAGAACTTCAACTGTTTCAAATCAATATCCGTATCAATGGGATATCCGTTGGATCGCTGTCGCTCTCTCCAGACTTCCATGATCTTTTCCTTCTTCAGCCCTACCGGTGGGTTAAAAGTATCAATCGCCAAGTTCCAAGGTTTGATCTTATTGGTCACTCGGACACGCATGGGCTCATACTTGTTCTTGATCCAAGTTTTGTATCCTTTGTGTTTGAGCGTGACATCTTTCAATGCGGCTTGTAGTTTCCTCACTTCTCCAGAATACGTGTCTGGTTCAAGTCGTGTCTGGAACTCCTTCATGTATATGTCTTGTTCAACAGCATGAATAATTCTGATGAGAACGGGATGTGTCCGCAGGTGTTGCTGCATGACCTTGTTCCAGTTGTTTTCCACCTCTTTGAGAAGCTGCCGCACGATAATAACGGAAGGTGCTAACAACTGCCAGTTGTGTTCAACGAGTACCGCAGTCTTGAGGTGCATACACGTGTTATCCAGTTTTTCCATTCCATCATCAACTAGTTGAAAAGCGGTGCACATCTTTTCCCACTCATCTTGGAAGGTGATCATTTCTGTGCACGCGACCACTGACGGTAGATTCTGCATCTTGCGGTGCAACGCGTGGTTGTGCTCTCGGTTGTACCCGTAAGGCTCAAAACAGTTGAGTTTGAATGCCCAGTCATCGATGGTATTGATGACCCACTCCTGTTCCGCATTTCCCCATTCGTCGACATCCAGGTACTCATCGAACAAGGTAACAACGTGCAACCGGTGACGTAGACCACTATTCTCCATAGCCTCCTTTAGTGCCTCGTTGCACAAGTCCGGGCGCGTCTCGAACATCTCCAGATATCGCTCACACTCTCTCATACGAGCTCTGTACTCTTCCTTGAGTGCACCGAATTCGATTCTTCTCACGTAACGCCAAGTTACATACTTTTTTCCTGGGATGACAAATTCTTGACGCAACTCTTCCTGCGACAATCTTCCGGTGAAACACTTGTCGTTACCATCTGACTTGTCAAGCGGGTTGACGACCACGACAATGTTCAAAGTTCCTGCTGAAAATCTTGGCGCCAAGCCCCCTTCACCATCTCGAGTTGCAGCATCAACCGTAAGTTGCTCGGACGCTTCAACAAGTTTAGAGGTTGCCATGCAACGAAATACGTCATTCCGGTCAAACGGCAAAACATACTGTCCGTCGGATAGAACCAAGCTACTCAACCCAAACCCAACCGTGTTTCTGGAGCATGCGGGAACCGTCGGTCGAGTCATCCGAAATGTAGCAACTTCTTTATCACGAAGAATAAGTGCTGAGCGATTATACGCATCTCTTTTTTCAACAGAGTCTTCTATTGATTTTGTTAAATTTTCTTTGAGTACAACAAGCTCTGGCGTCCACTCTTTCCCCTCTTTATCGCACTCCGCTAGAATCTTGTTCAGTGTCATCAAAATGTTTTCTTCGGTGAGCATTGCTCCTTCAGTCCTGGCTTTTCCAAACTTGTCTTGTAATTTGTGTAGCTCCTTTCGTAGGGAAAACACGCGCCTTGGAACGTTGGATCGGCTACATAACCAAGACTGTCGCAGCTTCTCCACTAAAACTCTATCCTCGTTGAGACGCCTCTTGATAAGGGCATGTGTGGTCTTATCCGCGCTGTGAATAAAAGTAGTAGCCATTTGTTCCAACGTCGTCAAAGTAAGATCTGTTGCCCTAGGCGTTGCTAGCGCGGCCCCACTAAGAGCAAGCTGCGTCGATTCGGACGGAGGTTTGGTTTCAGCCTCACAAAACAGTTCTTTCGCGCTATTATAATTCTTCACCATCGTATAAAATCCACGCATCTGCGGGCATCGGGTGGTGAGAAATCGCTTCCACCAAGAGACAGGTTTCTGTATTTCTAAAACTTTGTTACAGAAGTACAGTTCTGCGGTTGCCTCATTCAACTCAATACACTTGGCCGATTGTATAAACTCGGTTAGTGCATTTGACACAATATTTGCATCGACACCCTGCATCTTCGCACGGGAGATCACGTCGATGCATCTAAAAATGTCCTCACGAATTTCAATAGCAGACTGCGCCATTTCTTTAATCTTTAAATTGAATAAGAAAAGAATTAGGAACCATACATTCAAAATTAATGTATGGACATGTGGTTATAACATTAACAAAACAGAATTATTAACTACCCAATCAGACAAAGAAGACGACGAAGACGACGCGTTATTTACTCCATTATGATTGGATAGAATAAAAAAAGAACGTTCTTTACGATGACGCACCATTCTCTCACAATCCAAAATAACAATGGCCCAAGGCTTAACAATGGCCCAAGGCTTAACAATGGCCCAAGGCTCTGCTGCGATTGCAATTCCACCAACTGCTGCTCCCACATCCGACCTTGACCTTTATCTGGCGACAGTCAAGATTGATTGGAATGCTTACCCTCCTTTGAAGTACATTCCGGAAACTCGAACAAAGTTGATTGGATGGATCTATAAAGTCAAAGCCGAGATGCACCTCCCCACCGAATGCGTGTTTCGTGCCATGTGGATATACGACCGATTCCTAGCAAAGAAGCAAGTGTGCCAAAGTTTTGTTCAGCTTGCGGCTATTGTGTCCATAAACATTGCTCTCAAATTCGACACGGGGTCACGTTTTCAATTGTGCACAATGCACAAGCTGTGCGCCGGAGCCTACACGCGGCAACATATTGTTAACATGGAAAAGGATATTCTTCGACAAATTGAATACAGGATAGCCACGGACACCGCGTATACATGGTTGCTGCATTTTTGCGATGCTCTGCATTTGTCAGAGGAAAACACGCACTCAGCGACACATCTTCTCATACAACACATGAGTGGCGACACATTTACGACACTTCCTGCTATATATAGCGCGTTTTCTGTTGTTAGAGACCTATTTAGTGATTACGCAGATGTCGCTAAACTACACACAACAATAAAAAAATTCATCTAAACATAAGGCTATCATGTAGGACGGATTTCACACACGAGTGCAGTGGAACATTAAACGACTTTCACTGTTAACCTGATTTATATATTTAGAAACACTCTTATCTTTTATTTTTTACACGAGTGCAGTGAAACATTAAACGACTTTCACTGTTAACCTGATTTATATATTTAGAAACACTCTTATCTTTTATTTTTTACACCATGTCTGGAATTATAGAAACGCTGGAGACTGCCTGCGGAGCCTGCGGAGGCTGCGGAGGCTGCGGAGGCTGCGGAGGCTGCGGTAACATGTGAATGATTTGAATCATGTGTTCGTCCAAGGTTTGTGAATTGTTTATCGTGAGAGGTGGCGCAACATCCTGTGTGTCTGCTACTTTGTCAAATACAATGGGTGTCATGTACTGCAGTAGTTTGGCGGCATATTGGTCAGCGCGCTCCAGAACATAGTTGATATATGTGTTGACCCCGTTCTTGACAAGATGCTGTCTCAGCATGTCGTCGGTCTCAAACTTGTCGTGTCGGTACTCCGTCTTATTTCGTATGTAGGGGACCATAGTTGGATCTTGTAAAGCTTTCACGACATTCATCGTGACAATCTCTCGCAGCTGCGGAATCAAGTCTTCGTGAGAGAGCGTTGACAGCGGTGAACAAAGGTAGTCCTCGCACAGCTCCGCGCGCATCCTTGGATCTGGGTGACAGACGAGCGTCTTCCTCAGGGTCATGAGAGTGAATGCCACCAAAAATCTTAGCGCAGGTAGAACCAACAGTCTCAGCGGCGGGATGGTCTCGCTCAGCGTTCCGGTGATGCCAGGCTTCTTGTTTCCGGTGATGCACAGTTTAATATCGCGATACGTTTCTGCGCGGATACCAGATGCCCACATCGACTTGCTCTTCACCCACGACACCTCACCCAATGAGAAATTGATGGAATGCTTCAGACCCAAGCACTTTTCAACAACAAACACAAAGTCGCGACTCTTGCGACCCTTGCCGTACGAGCGAAGACGCACACCGTTCCAATCCTTACCATCTCCACAGAAATCATGCACATCTTCTCCAGAGAGCAACCATGTAGCGTCGCCGATTTCAACTCGATCACACTTTAACCCGTGACGCGTGAACGTCCAGAAACGGTCACCGGTGCCGCGAGAGTTCTTGGCGCGAACAGAAAACTTACGGGACTTCTTCACAGGGACAACGCAAACAACACCATTGCAATCATTGCAATCATTGCGGCAACCATTAACACCATTCACACCATTGCAATCATTGCGGCAACCATTCACACCATTCAAACCATTGCAATCATTGTGGCAACCATTAACACCATTGCAATCATTGTGGACATTGCGCTTGCGCTTTTTATATCCACCAGGAACTCCACCAGGAACTCCACCGCACAAAGGAAAGTCAATTTGTGCTCCGGAATGACTAGGCATAGGCATAGGAGTAGGAGTAGGAAGAGGAATAGGACTAGGAATCGTTAGTCCCGAAAACAAGTCTGAAGCAGGGTTATAAAAACCGTCAAAAGCCCCTAATGTGCTGGCCACAGTTGGAGAAGTTGTAGCAATTAGCGCATTATCATCAAGGGCTTCAAGACAATCATGTCCGAAAAGATGAAAACCCAATTCCTCATCGCTGGCTTGAAGGACATCGCCTGCTTCGCCTGCTTCTGCTCCAAAAAGATCGAAAAACAATTCCTCATCGCCGGCTTGAAGGACATCGCCTGCTTCGCCTGCTTCTGCTCCAAAAAGATCCAAAAACAATTCCTCATCGCCTGCTTGAAGGACATCGCCTGCTTCTGCTGCTTCGCCTGCTTCTGCTGCTTCGCCTGCTTCTGCTCCGAAAAGATCCAAAAACAATTCCTCATCGCCTGCTTGAAGGACTTGTTGAAGTTGTTGTTCAAGTTGTTGTTCAAGGAATTCATTGTCGGATAACATTTGGGAGGTCGCCATTTGTTTGCTCAGAGTTTTGTTGTGGTAAATTGTGAAATGAATAATATGTATGGATTTGGAGATAATTTTGGGCCACTCATTTCGCCCAATCAAAACTCTCCATTAAATCAGATAAATGACTTAAGTCATGTATGGATAACCCTAAATGACTTAAGTGTAGGGTTCATTGTACGGTTCATGGTATTGATAAGTGTATGGTTCATTGTATTGATAAGTGGATGTACATAAGAACATAAGAACCTAAGACTTGTCACTTTTCTTTACCACCCATTACGTTTTGTTTTTGAAAAAACTGAAATGTCTGACCCTGTTTCCAATATGTCTAACCCTAATGTTGATTCAAAGTCTGTGAACATTGCTGATGAAGTTCACGATGAAGTT
>Ga0213861_10003592_pt1 | contig 12787 bp, 13 predicted proteins | sample PICome_4_FD_160110 | JGI IMG/M metagenome (GOLD analysis project Ga0213861, IMG submission 160110) | Coastal seawater microbial communities near Pivers Island, North Carolina, United States - PICO131 | ecosystem: Environmental > Aquatic > Marine > Coastal | place: USA: North Carolina...
TAACGTTTCCAGCAGAGGGGCGAGAAGGCGTTCGAACATCGCGAAGATCCTTGTGGTAAAGAATCTTCAAAATCGAATCCAGATCGCCTCTCAACGCAACAGCGTCGTGTACCGTGCGGAGGGAGCGCGACTGGCAGCGAACCTTCTCTACGAAATAGGGAATCTATTTTCAGACACTTACCGAAACTGGATCAAGAAAAACATCGTTTGTCCTGACAAAACACCAAGGGGCGGTTGTTGGCCGCCCCTTGATACATCTCTTTGGTTTCAACAAGGCGCGGAGCCCTTTCGGTCTCCGGCCAAAGCTTTCAGGCGCTTATCAGAGTTCGGCCTTCGTAAACGGCGTCGTGCGTATGCGCGTGCCAGTCGCATAGAAGATTGCGTTGGCCACGGCTGGCGGTGTGGGCGGGCCGGTTGGTTCTCCCAAACCACCCCACCACTGGTCCTCCGAGTTCTCGAGATGCACCTCGATCTGAGGAGGTGTGTCCGCCATCCGCATCATCGCATACGAGTCGAAATTCGTGTTCACGATACGCCCATCGCGAAGATCGAGACCTCCAAAGAAGGCGTGGCTCAACTCCCAGATGGCCGAGCTTTCGGCCTGCTCACGCGCACCCAAAGGGTTGATGACATAGCCGCTGTTTACGAAATATTGCAGCCGATCCACATAAATCTGACCGCGTCGGCTCACCTCGACTGTGGCTACGCATCCGGCGATGGTTCCATGCGATTCAACCACCGCGCAGCCCATGCCTTCGCCGCCGCCCATATCCGTGGTCCAGCCCGACTTTTCCTTCATTGCCAGTAGAACGCGCTGCCATGGCTCGTTGCCTTCGGTCATCTTAATCCGCCACTCCAGCGGATCCCAGCCTCCGGCCTGAGCAAGTTCATCTGCCATCTGTTCGACCATGAAACCGTTTGAGTTGGCCCCCGGCGCACGGTGATAGCCGATCGGAATGTGGTTCTGCACCACGCTATATTCGTGTCGCCGGTTCGGGACCAAATACGGCATGCTGGCAACGCCACGTTGGGTAAAGGCAGGGAACTTTTCCTCGCCGACCACATGGGTCACCAGTGCTTGGGGCAGGCCATCATCGCGCAAGGCGGCCTTGTAGGTCGCCCAGATGGGTGGCCGCTGCGAATCCTGCGCGATGTCTTCTTCGCGGCTGCGGATCACCTTGACCGGCTTGCCAACGGCTGCGGAAATAGCCGCGGCCTGGCGGTGAACGTCCATGTTGTAGCCACCGCCAAAGCCACCGCCAAGGTAGGTCTGGTGCAGGAACACGGTTTGGGTGTCACGGCCCAGCTGGTCGGCAACCTCGCTCAGCGAACGCCCGATATCTTGGGTAAAGGTCCAGATATCGACACGGTCCTCTTTGACGTCGGCAACAGCGCAAGGGGGCATCATCGTTGCATGTGCCTCGAAGGGGCGGGTAAAGACCTCTCCGGTGATGACCTTGGTAGAGGCTTCGATGATCCCTGCAACCGCTTCGTGGTTGACACCCTTGTCCAGCCCCTTGCCGATGTTGCCATCTTCGTTCAGCACCAGCGTCCCCGGCCCAGCCAGAAGGCTCATGGCCTCGGCGGTCTGGCTGGCAAAACTGATCGACGCCCCACGACCGTAGTCCCAGACGATGGGCATGACGGCAAGCGCGTTCTTGGCCTGATACCAGCTTTCCGCGACAATCGCGACAGCGCTGCGCAGATCGGTAAAGGCCGGTACGTCCTTGGTCTGCACCAGTTCGACCGCCGCGATGACGCCAGGCATGTCCTTGACCGCCTCGAAATCGTAGCTGACCAGCTTTCCTTCGGGGACCGGGCAGGCCTGAACAGCGGCATGCACCATGCCTTCAACCGTGACGTCGATTGGATAGGTTGCGGTGCCGTTGGTCTTGAGAGGCACATCCAGACGCTTGGTATCCTTTCCTAGTAGCCACCAATCGCCATAAGCCTTGATCGCTGGTTCGGTCTCCAGCGTCACAGCTGCCGCTTCCGCAGCGAATTCACCATAGGTGCCTTGCATCACGCCGGCCTCTTCGTGTTCGGCGGTCAGGTAGCCCTGCTCGGCCGTCACCTTTTCCACCGGGACGTGCCAGCGGTTGGCTGCTGCCACCCTCAGACGTTCGCGTGCAGAGGCGCCGGCCTGCATCATGTAGGGATGGCGGCTGGCAACGGTTCTGGAACCGCCTGTCGAAGTGGTGGTATAGAGATTGCCGTTGTTCACATGGCGGTTGGCGTCTGCATAAACGTGGCGCACGTTTTCCCAAGGGATGTTGAGCTCTTCGGCAACCATCATAGGCACAGAGGTAAAGGCACCCTGACCCATTTCGGTCTGCGGCGTGACGATACTGACGATGTTGTTGGGGTCGATGGTCAACCAGGCATTGATTTCAGTCGCCTCGGTGGCGGCTTCTGAGGCGCTTGGCATGTGGAACCCGATGATCAGGCCGCCAGCGGTGGAGGCTGCGACCTTCAGGAAGTTGCGTCTGGAAAAGTTCAGATCGTTCATGACATGCCTCCTCAAGTCTTGCTGAGTTCAGCCGCGCGATGGATCGCGGCGCGAATACGGGGGTAAGTGCCGCAGCGGCAGATATTGCCGGCCATGGCCTTGTCGATCTCGCTGTCAGAGGGTTCCGGGTTGCGTTCCAGCAGCGCCAGCGCCGACATGATCTGACCGGACTGGCAGTAACCGCATTGCGGAACCGTCAGTTCCTGCCAGGCCTGTTGGACCGGGTGATTGTTGTCCTCCGAGACACCTTCGATCGTGCGGATGGATTTTCCGACGGCCGTCGCGACCGGCGTGTTGCAAGACCGCACAGCATTGCCGTCCACGATGACGGTGCACGCGCCACACTGGGCGATGCCACATCCGAACTTGGTTCCGGTCATTCCCACCTTTTCGCGGATCGCCCAAAGCAGCGGCATTTGCGGGTCTGCGTCGATCGTATGATCCGTACCATTGATGTTGAGTGTTATCGCCATCCAATTCCCTCCCGTTGACCATTGCTGGCCGTTTCTTTGATTGCGAAATCTTGAAGGGGGGCTGTCGTAAAACTGAACCGTAGACCCGACGGCCAGCCTTCTAGGTCTGCACGAAGTCGATTTCCAGTTCCGGCCTGGCCCTTCTAAAAAAATTTGTAGACAACTGTCTTGCAGCCGGAAATCAGTTTGCTTCGCCAAAGATCAATACAATAAATTGGTTTTGCCAATGAACTTCGGGACACCTGAACAAGCTCGGGTTGGTCTGACCCGTCCTCGAAACGAATCCTCATGGGTGTCGCATACAGGCCGGACGGTTCTGGCTCAGGACTGGGAATAGGTGCAGTAAATCCCAGTATCACTGTCGTTGTGATAAAGTGTGCCCACTTTGCGGTCGAACCGGTATTCGCCGAATGCCCCCCGCAGCAGGATCTTGTCATCGTCAATCACCACCTCGGATTGGCCAATCCCGTCTACATTCTGCGAGGGTTGGTCCATGTCGATCTGATAGATGTTCAGATCCATCATGCCAGTGCAATTGGCGATCAGGGTCTGCGCTGAGGCCTGAGCAGATCCAACAGCAAGAGCCAGCGCTGTCGCAGCTGTCAAAGAAAGGCTGTGCGTGAGGGTCATGGTGCCATCCTGTCCTGTTTTAGCCACCGGCTGTCGCGCGTGACACCAAAACCGATAGCAGATGCTCTGCCGGTTTTAGAAACTTTTTTTCTAGTCCTGTCGGCCCCGGAAGCATTCACACATTGTTTTGTCCCAAACGTATTTCAACCTTGTTGTCGTTTCCGGCACGGACATAGACTGACCCCGATGGGCACTGACCGGTCACATCGTATCAAAGAGAGACACCCGTGGACTTCACCCTGAAACAACTGGAAATCTTTCATGCGATCGTGATGTCCGGGTCCATCAGTCAAGCCACCCGAAACATCGGCCTGTCACAGCCGACACTGTCGCAACAGCTTGCCAAATTCGAAGATGCGCTGGGCACGCAGCTGATCATCCGCAGCCGGTCTAATGCAATCAAGCTGACCGTGGCGGGTGAATTCTGGTATCGCAACGCCTCAGAAATCCTAAACGCGGCCAACACCGCGCATGAGCAACACAAGCTGTTGTATGACAACAAGTCTCTTGTTCTCAGGTTTGGCACGACACCATCGCTGCGCGGGCAGTTTACCAAAGCGGCAGCACAAGTCGCCCTGCAATTGGACCAGATCGCTCGGTTCGATTTTCTGTGGGGCAACAACTCGGCCGAGGTGATGGAAATGCTGAACACCCACAAGCTGAACTGCGCGGTCATCAGCGCAGAAAGCGCCAAAGGGTTCAAATCATCGTTGCACGTCGAAGAGTTGTGGCAAGACAAACTAGTCTGGACCGTGCCTGCCTCGATCCCGGATGACATCATCGCGAAGGCCCTGACCAGCAAAAAGGATCCGGGCCCAGACTATTCCGCACTCCGCCGGTTTGTGGACATTGTCTCTTATGTGCCATGGAGGAACCAAAGCGACGACTGGCTGCGCAACAACCTGCCGTATTGTGCCCCATTTTTTGGCTGCAGCACCCATGAGGCCGCAGTCGATATCGTCTCGGCAGGTATTGCCACCTGCCACAGCCCGATGTCGCTGATGCCCAACCTGCCAAAGCAGGTCCGCGACCAGGTCAAGATGTTTGATCTGGGCCAATATGCCCGCGACGTCGTGCTAGTGATGCCCAAACACCTGCTAAGCCTGAAGCCGTTCAAGACCTTTTGTGATGAGATCAGCGCCTATTCCCGCAAGACATATGGCGACGATTTCCTGCTGGACGAATTGCGACCGCTGCCAAAACGGCTGGCTTCGGAGTAGGCGCGCGTGCTGCCTGTAGCAGCACCGGTTCAGCCGCAGGGGTATCGTTTTATGAACAGCTCCAGCGCCGTTTCGATGGCGGGCCAGTCATCAATAAATCCCATCGCCACTACCACTTCAGGTGCAGTGAATGTCTCTACCAACTGCCGCCGCGTGATGTTGCGGGGAAAGCAGACCTTGCCGCTTAGGATAGCATGATCGGCATAACCCTGCGCCAGACCGTTGCAGAAATTGATCCAGTGCGGGTCTGCGCTCAGACAAAGGGCGACCGCGTCTTTGGTCCGCAAGATGACCTCGGACGCCATCGCGCGTCGGCCAGTCTGCCACGGCTCGGGCGGGGGCATGGCAGCGGTATCCTGTGCCGCCGCGAACACAGGCGCCGCGATCATCATGGCGGCCAGCAGCGTTGACCTGCGCCGGGGCCGCACCCTTGCGGGTCTTGTCGGGCGCAGCACAGTCAGCATCGGCCTTTGTTTATGCTGCCGTCCGGCATGGTCGTCTGGCAGAAATGCGCCCGGTCAAACCTGGCCCCTTCTACCAGTGCGTCTGTCAGATCGGCACCGATCAGGCTCGACCACGACAGATCCGCCCCCCGCAGATCCGCGCCCCGAAGTTTCGCGGCCTCCAGATTGGCTCCGTACAGGTTGGCCCGCGACAGATTTGCGTTACTCAGGTCAGCCCCGACAAGGTTAGGCGCCCCGCCGAGTTCAGCGGCATAGACATTGGCCCAGCGCAGGTCGGCCCCGCTCAAGTCACAACCGGCACAAACCTGAGTGTCTTTCAGACGTGTCATAGCGTCCTGTTCCCAGCCCGGTGCCATCAGCGGCACAAGACCCAGAACAACAGCGCAAACTATCCTCATCATGGGCGACCCCTTTCCAAAATGTGTCTGGCGGCAAGAAACCCTGGGCTGGCAACCGCTATCATCGGCGCACCCCTGCATCCAGATCATAGACCGGAAAACATTGCATGACCGAACGCGTGCTGGCCTGTTCATAGACCAGTTGCATGTTGCCTTTGACGCTGCGCAGAGACCAGCCAGCCGTATAACCGAAATCTGTTTCGTCCACGAGTGCGGACTCACAGGCAGCGCGGCTAGTCCAATTACGCAGATCCGTTCCGGGACTCATCGTGACGTCTCCGTTCATGTGTATTGTAACAATAGCCCAAACCCAAATCATTGATTTGCCTTTAACCCGGTTCACATCAAACCGCTCTGGACGCCCGGTTTCACAAGTCAGAAATACGCGTCAGGCGGCACTTGTCCACGGTTTTTCAGGATCTTCCCCTTCCATGAAGTGGCGGCGTTCTACGATGGCAGTTGCCATTTGTCCGTTTTTGGTTTCGACTTTGCCATGCTAGGCACCCTGACAAGAGCTTTGTGGCGATGAAACCGTTTCTGCCCGTGATCTGTGGTCTTTTGCTGGTCTGGCAGCCGGGCGCGGCCCCTGCCCAAAGCGCAGGACTTGATTGTCACGATCAAATGGCAGAGTGCCTGTTGCGGCACTCATTGGATTTGGCGGCCTCCGAAGAAGGGGCAAGTTCGCGGGACGAGGCCTATTTCGCCATCGTCGCGGCGCTTGCGACAATGGACCGGTCCGACGCTGCGTTGCAGGTCACCACGAAGATTGCCAGCAGCAGAACACTGGCCGAAGCACTGGGCGAAATCAGCAATGCAGCCGCCCGGCAGGGCCAGTTCGATAAGGCTCACCGGATTGCTTTGGATATCGTCGATGCGCGGGTCAAATCCGCCCAGATCGCTGCGCTGGAAACGCTAGCCATGGAACTGGCAGCGGTGGGCCAGATCGACCGGGCGTTCGAGACGGTTGTCGCCATCGACAACCCTTACCGCCGGTCCGAGGCGCAGGCCGCGATTGCGGTGTCGGTGGCACGGTCTGGCGATATTCGCAGCGCCATACGCACCTCCAGCCGCATCGCCACGGACTATTGGTTCAAATCCGACCAGAACAAGCTCAAGGTGGCCTCTGGTCTGGTGTCGCGCTCTGGCGATTTCGACAATTACTGGTTTTTCGAAGCCTTGGTGGCAATCGCAGTCCTGCAAGCGCAATCCGGCGACATCCGGGGCGCCTTGCAGACGGCCAAATCCATCCCCGATCTTGGGAGCCGGTCGCGGGCCACGGCACAGATTGCAGTGGAACAGGCCAAGGCCGGTACACCAGAGGCGGCCTTGATCACCGCGAGCCGTGTCGAGGCGGCCTATGGCGATGGCGACGCGATGACGGCCATCGCCGAAGCGCTGGCAGCCACCGGGGATTTCGACGGCGCGCTGGATATGGCCCGGACATTGGCGCAAGCCTATGGCAATCCCGATGCCTTGGTCGCAGTCGCCTTGCAGCAGGCGCTGCAGGGACAGGCCGAGGCAGGTTTGGCAACGGCCCAAAGCATCGACAATCTTGGCAGCCGGGAACAGGGTTTTGTGGCCATTGCAGGTGCCTTGTTTGACAGTGGTCAGGTGGATGAGGCGCTGACCATCCTGCCCCGCATTGCGGATGCCGGTGACCGCTTTGCGGTGATCCAAAGCGCCGTGGTCCGGCTGGCGCAACAGGGCGAGGATGCGCAGGCACTGGACATCGCGACCCGGTTTTCCGATCCGCGCGATATGGACGAGGCCGTGGTAGCCATCGCGTTGGAGCAGGCTAAGGCGGGCCGGATCACTACCGCGATCGCAACCGCGCAAGGGCTGGGCGACGCCATGTATCGCGCCATCGCGCTGGCCGGAATAGCACCCTTTGCGCTGGACATTCGTTAAATCGACAAAGCCACCCGATCAGACCTCGACACTGGTGCCGTCGCTGCGCGACAGGATCGCGCGCGAGCCGGGATAGGCGGCCAAAAGCCCCTTGGCAGCCCCTGACCCGGCGACATAGATTGCCGTCGACAGGGCATCGGCCCAGACCGCCTTGGGCGAGATTACAGCAACCCGCGTCAGGGTTTGCGCACTTTCGCCGCTACGCGGATCAAGGATGTGATGCCGTCCTGTCGTATCAAAGCGCATCCCGTAGCCACCGGACACAGACAGGGCGGCATTGGCAAGCGGCACGTCCCGGTCGATTCCGGAGGCAACTGCAGGGTCAATCAGCCCAACCGAAAACGGCGCGCCATCAGGGGCCGACCCAAGGGCGCGCGTCTCACCCAGATCGATCATGGCCGTCTCAAACCCATCGTTTCCCAAAATTTCGGTGATGCGGTCGGTGATGTAGCCTTGGGCGATGCCGTTCAGACTGATTTCCATGTCCGGATTGCCAAGGCGGATCGCGCGCCTGTTGGCTGACAGGGCGCGGTAATCCACCAAGGCCCTGACCCGTTCCAACCGCGCCGGATCCTGTACTGCCTTTGCCCCCTGCGCATGGAGCCGCCAGAGTGGTTGGATCGTCGGGTCAAACGCGCCCATGCTTGCCCCTCCAAAGCGCTGGCCAAGGGCCAGCACATGGACCAGATCGGTCGAAGGTGACCCAAGCATGCCATCCCGGTTCAGACGGACAATCTCGCTGTTCGGGCGATACAGGCTAAAGACGTTTTCCAGCCGGGCGACCTCAATCTGCATCCGCGCGATGGCCCGACGGGCAATCGCCGGGTTCGGGTGCCACAGCGTCATGCTGGCCAGCCCACCCAGAACCTCGCCCTCCCAACGTACGGACCGAGGCGCGTCGCGCAAGGCGCGCAGCCCGAACGCACCCAAAGGCAGGGCCAGCCCCGCGCCAAAGATGCGCAGCGCCACCCGCCGGGTGATCCGCCCCGTCACGCAGGTACCTTGGCTGGCAGGATCAGTTCGGGCCTGCGCGCGCCGGTCTGGGCCTCCAACCGCTGGCGGGCCTTGCGCGCCTGCGCCAGCGGCGGGCAGCGGCGGTCGTCGTAATATTCCACCTGACAGTCTAGACACTGAAAGCATTCCGCCATGATGATCTTGCCCGACCGCTCAATCGCCTTGACCGGGCAAGACTGTTCGCACAGGTGGCAGGGGCTGCCGCATTCTGGCCGCCGTTTCAGCAGATCGACCAAATGCAGCCTGTCCAGCACCGCCAGCGCGCCGCCAAGCGGGCACAGAAAGCGGCAAAAGGCGCGTTCGGTGAACAACCCGATGGCCAGCAGGATCAGCGCATAAATTACATAGGGTAGGCCGCGCACGAACATCGCGGTGATTGCCGTCTTGAACGGCTCGATCTCTTCGGCCACCAGTGCCAGGTCGGGCGCTGCGACCACCAACGCAAGAATAATCCCAAGCGAGAGGTATTTGCCGGACCACATCCGGCGTTGGAATCGCTCAGAGGGGTTCCAAGTCGGCAGGTTAAGGCTTCGGGCGACCTTGGCCAGCAGTTCCTGCAATGCACCAAACGGGCACAGCCAGCCGCAAAACACCCCGCGCCCCAGCAGCACCAGCGACACCGCCGTGTAGAGCGACAGAATGACGATCAGCGGCTCTGCCAGATAGAAGGCCAGCCCAAGGTTGTCGAAAGGCGCCTTGAGGTAATTGATCACATGGACGATCGACAGTTGCGCGCTGGCGATCCAGCCGATCCAGACAAGGGTGAACAGCAAGAACCCGTCGCGGATGTATCGGTGCAGCCGGCGGTGGCGGCTCAATGCGGACTGGAAGGTCAGGATCGCAGTCAGGATTACCAGCGCCACACACAGGATGATGATGTCGCGGCGGCCCTCGATCCAAGGCTCGGCCCAGACGGCGGCAACGGGTGCCTCGGGCATCAGGATGTAATGCGCCGGCAGGGTATACGCCATTGAGGATAACACAAACGCCTCGCTCCGCCCGTCGGGGCGCAGCGCCGAGGCAAAAAGATCAGCCTGCCATGGCTGCATCGGATCAAAGCCGCTGCCCGGCGGCAAGACCAGTAGATCTGCAACCCTGCCCCACGCGGTGATCATGTCGGGCTTGGTAAAGACAAAGTTGCGCGCGCCCTGACTGACCTGCACACGGTCCAGCGTGAAGCCCGTCGACAGGTTGTTGTAGCGCGTGCCGCGATGGTCATAGACCCCGCCCAGCGTGGCCGCATAAATCGCCATCGTCCCGTCGGGAGTGCCATTGATCAGCTGGTCATAGGGCTCCAGCCCGACGCCGTTGCGCCCAATCTTTGGCGGGTTGGCGTAGCCGACGGCAAAATCGACATAAAGGTCGTCAGACCCGCCCACCATCGGAACCTCGGGCAGATAATCACCCAGTCCAGCCGCCTGCATAGCGCCCAACAGATCGGCGTTGGTGATCTTGGCACGGGCCAATGCGCCCTCGGCGGTCAATTCGTCCACACTGAGCGGCTTGAAGTTGATCATGTCGATGGTCGGTTCGGTGACGATGATCTCTTCGGTGCGGAATCGCAGCACCATGCGCCCGCCCTCTTGCACCGCGTTGCGCATCGCCCTTGCAGAAATCGTGGCCCCCGCGACAAACGAGGGCTCGATGCTGCTGGGACTGCCCATACGGGCCTCGGCCCCTTCCAGCCCGGCCAGAAAAGTCACCAGCCGCGCCGTTCTGGGTTGATCGTTCATCAGATAGGGTTCGCGGTGGAACAGGACGACGGCCCCGGTGATCCGGCCTTCCAACGTCACACCTGCGATAACATCGAAGGGCGTGCTGGAATAGCCCGGTGCCCGCAACACATCTAGCGTGGAAAAGACGTAGCCCACGAACGTATCGCCCTGATAGGCCGCCGCAGCAATCGGGCCGTCGTCCTCGACCATCTCGACGCGCGTGACACCCTCGAACACCGCGGCCATCACCTCTGGCGTCAGACGCTCCAGCAGGGGGCGGGCTGAACTGCCATCCGTTTGCGCCAAGACCGTACAATAGGACGCGACCCAGACCAGACAGGCCAGCACAAAGGCGCGGATCTCAACAACCATCATTGGCAATTGTCCCGTCGGGCATCACCGTCTGGCACAGCACCGCGCCGTCCAGCCTTGGGGCGGTCATCACTGCCCCCGTCAGGTTGGCGCCATAGAGCGAGGCCCCGCCAAGATCGGTCTGCGCGATCCGCGCGCCGGTCAGGTCCGCGCCGTACAGATCCGCGCCGCTGAGGTCAGTCTGGGTTAGATCCGCACCGATCAGTTGCGCGCCGCTCAGGTTGGCGCCGGTCATGTCGGCCAGGACCAGCCGCGCCTGTGACAGATCGGAGTAAAACAGGTTCGCCCCGCGCAGATTTGTCCCGCCCAGATCGGTGCCGCGCAGCGTTGCACCGATTAGGATGCTGAAATACAGATTAGCCCCAGTCAGGTCTGACCCCTCCAGATCGGCCGAACGCAGATCCGCGCGGATCAGGTTGGCGCCGGTCAGATCACACCCCAGACAGACCATCGCCCCCCGGAACCGGTTCAGATGCTCGGGATCCCATGCGAAAGCGGGCGCGCCAAACAGCGCCAGCCCGACAGCAAGCGCCGCAACAAGACCATGGCCTGCCGTGGCCGTGCGGTCACGCGCAGCGTATGCAAAACGCATAGTGGCGTGGATACTTTTTGTCGGCACGGGGAAAGGCATGTCTGATGGCCCTGAGGTCATTCGACGAGGATCTGTGCCTCGTCTGAATAGATTTCGGAAGTGGTGTCGATCCATTCAAAGTGCAGCGTTTCGTTTTGCCTGACGGATAGATTGAAGGCAAAATAGGGGTTCGCCGCGACCGCAGGCTGAAGCTTTACCGAAAAGGCGACGGCATCGCCCAGAAAGCACCGGAACCATTCCGCGATCCTTGCGGGAATGATCAGACCCTGGGCATTGTGGCGAAAGCCCGTTTCCATCGGATGGCCGATGATGGTGCGGACCTCGAAAGGCGCAGCGCTGGCCACAATCTTGGGGACGGACAGCCTTATTCGGGGGGACCAGCCGGGGGGAAACTGGTCGTTGGCGACCGCATCTTCGCAGGCCCCATAGGTCACATCGACCTTGCGCACGCCCTTGAACACCTCGCCGGACGCCATTTTCACCACAACGGTGATGTCCTGATAGGAATCGATGCGCAGTCTGGTGGAAAAGGTTGCTTCGCTGCAGGCGGGTGTGAAATACGCTGTCAGCACACGCGGGCGGGGGTTGCGGGCGGCATAGACGGCGACGGCCTCGGGGTAGTCGAGGCCTTGCATGGAGCACGGCACCGTGACCGTCAGCGGCACAGATTTACCGGAATCCGAAAAATCGGGCATGTCGATCCGCACATCGCCCTCCGGAATGGGCATCAGGCCGAAATCCTTGATGATCGCAAGGCGGACATCTTCTTCGGTGGCAAATGCCGCCGTGGAAAACGGCAACAAGGCAATGCCCGCACAAAGCGCACGTCGCGACACTGCGCCCCGCCTTTGCCCTTGCACTTTGTCTGGATCGGTCATTGCGTGATCCCCTGTCGAAAAGTTCATGACCTGACGGCCCCATGTCCACTCTGGCGCATTCCCAATCGGAACGTAACGATCTTCCGTATTGGAAAAACGAATAATTAGAATTTGGATCCTTCGTGGGATTTCGTGCGACGGCGACCTTTGCGCTGGATATAGTTTGCTAGGGAGTGCCAAATAATGAAACCATCACTGACATTCTTTGGGCCATGCGTCTTTCTTTTGGGCGCTGGGGTTGGTCATGCAGAAAGTTCACCTGAAGAGATCACATTCCAGTCCTGCCGCGTTTGTCATGGCGCTGCGGCAGGCGAGACGGGGATACCGGCTATTGAAGGCCGGGCATATGACGATCTGCTCGCCTCGCTGATGTCGCTTGGCGGAACGACCGATAAATCGACTATCATGCATCGCTTTTCAGCGGGGCAGAGCCGTGAAGAACTCGAGGCTTTGAGCCGCTACATTTCTGATCTGGATGGCCCAAACAAATGAAACGTTACAGCAGACGCCAGACGCTTGTCATGTCATCGGCGCTGGTGCCGGGCAGTCTGTTGGCGGGTGCCACCCGTGCCACAGGCAAGGCGCGGGTCGTTGTCGTTGGCGGTGGCTTTGGC
>Ga0213861_10003594_pt1 | contig 12783 bp, 10 predicted proteins | sample PICome_4_FD_160110 | JGI IMG/M metagenome (GOLD analysis project Ga0213861, IMG submission 160110) | Coastal seawater microbial communities near Pivers Island, North Carolina, United States - PICO131 | ecosystem: Environmental > Aquatic > Marine > Coastal | place: USA: North Carolina...
TTGCTTTGGTGGTGGATCTGGCCTAGATTTGGGTAAGTTAGTTGCATTCTTAGCTGGTCAATCAAGGCCATTATGGGATTTTGAAGATATTGGAGATTGGTGGACTAGGGCTGATGCAGACGCCATTGCCCCAATTGTGGCAGTTCCAACTACTGCTGGAACAGGTTCTGAAGTTGGGAGAGCTTCAGTGATAACAAACTCAGATACTCAAGAGAAAAAAATTATTTTTCACCCAAAGTTCTTACCAAGTGTAGTTATTTGTGATCCTGAACTTACTGTTGGAATGCCATCATTTATAACTGCAGGTACTGGTCTAGATGCGTTTGCTCATTGTGTGGAAGCGTATTGTTCGCCACATTATCATCCTATGTCACAAGGAATGGCATTGGAGGGTATGCGTATTGTAAAAAAATATTTACCAATTGCTTATTCTGATGGAGCTAATATTGAAGCTCGTTCACATATGATGTCTTCGGCCATAATGGGTGCGACTGCATTTCAAAAAGGCCTTGGAGCAATTCATGCCTTGTCTCATCCAATTGGGGCTATTTATCATACACATCATGGTACAACTAATGCTGTTTGCATGCCAGCTGTACTGCAATTTAATAAACCCGCCATAAAAGATTTAATTGAAGATGCTAGTAATTATTTATCCATAAATGGTGGATTTGATGGGTTCTGTTCTTTTGTTGATGACTTTAACCAATCATTAAATATCCCTAAAAAGCTTTCTGGCCTTGGGATAGATAATCCAGATATTGAACGAATTGTTTCTGGCGCATTGAAGGATCCAAGTACTGGGGGTAACCCGATAAAGATGACACCTGAAAATACAAGAGAACTTTTGTCTGATATTATTTAAACAGCTTTGATTTAAACAGGCTTTCCAAATACAATAAGAACCGCATATTTTTTCCTCTTACAGCCTTCAACCGGAGGGGGGTCTTCACCAGGCTTTAATGGAAAGGCCGCTATGTCAGCATCTACTGGAGAGCATGTTCCAGAGGCATTTTCAGGTGTATAGCGAGTAGATCTGCAAGGCCCATGTGTTACATTTGCTATAGTTTTATTATCTGAAAGTGACCATGTTTGTTCGCCATTTATGTTTGGTGGATCTACAGTTAATAAGGATATATGTTCTTCGCCATTGGTAACATAATACTTACCTGCTGGCATTGGAAACTCTGGGGCTTTCATAATTAGTCCATTCTCGTCTAGCCACCAATCATCAATATTAAATCTCCAACCTGCTGGAGCAATATTTCCAGCTTTTTGTAAAAGTTTATAAAATCGCAACCAAACCCCTATTGGCCCAGGATCAACACGCCATAAGCCCCAAGTTTCCGCACCACTTCCTGATTTAGCATCACTTGGTGCTAATGCTGCAATATATTGCGTCCTAATTCTTCGATATTTAGTTTGAGCGCTAACTGGATTAACTGAACTTACTAATAAGAGGCTAGAAAATAATGCCATCCATTTGCGTCTTGTTATAAGTGATTTATGTTTCATTTATATATCTCATTAATTGAATAGTATTATATATATGTCAATTTTTAGATTTGGAAATATATTCTTTATTTTTTAAGAAATAGGTCTGAAGCGCTTTGTAGATAATCCAATAGTTAGTTCGGCCTCTAATAATATACCTTGCGTCTCTTGAGTAGGGTTTTTAATGCTCTCAATTAAAAGGTTCGCAGTTTTGTAGCCTGCTTCTCGAACAGATGATTTTGTTGATGTGAATAATGGAATTTCCCCATCTTCACGAAAATAAGATAAATCATCATCAAATGTAAGAATGGAAATATCTTGACCTATTTTTAGATTTTTTTCTTCCAATGCGCGCCTTATTCCCATTGCAATAATTCTTGATGAGGATAAGATTGCTGATGGAGGATTTTCCATTTCAAATAATTTAAATGTACTTTTATAGCCATATGGTTCTGTCATTTCACCATTAAAGATTTTAGCTTCATCTATGTTTATAATGTTTTCAGATAATGCGCGCCTATACCCAGATGCTCTTCGTATAGCAAAATCCATATCAGCGACGCCATTTATTAAGCCAATTGATTTGTGACCTAAGTCAATTAAAAACTCAGTAGCTCTAAAGAACGCACTTTCATTATTTACATCTACCCAATTGTAACTCTCCTTTACTCCACTTGATCGGCCATGGACAACATAGGGAAGTTGAAGCTCATTAAGCATAGTAATCCGGTTGTCATTAATTTTGGGTGCATGGAGCACTACACCGTCAACTGCTGATCTTGCAGCTAAATCTCTGTAAGTTTCATGTTCGTCTTCATCATTTACTGTTGAAAGAAGTAAATCATAATTACTTTCATTATATCTTCTACTAGCACCAGAAATAAAATCAGAAAAAATTGGATTAACTAATTCATGTTCTTTTGATGTTGTCATAATATGAGCTATAGTCATTGTTCGACCTGATGCTAATCGTTTTGCTCGTGAGTTGGGCAAATAATTGTATTTTTTTGCAGCGAGTTGAGCGCGTATGCGAGTTTTTTCGCTCACCTCTGGAAATCCATTCAAGGCTCTACTCACAGTCGTTTGTGAAAGGCCTAATATTATTGATAATTTTTTAAGATCAGTTGTATTTTTCAAAGCGCTACCAATTTTTTTATAAGATAATAAATATCATTTATTTAATCATAGACCAATATACTTGTAAATATAATAGGTTATTTAACTTTTTTTAAATGAATCTATTGACTCATTTTTTAATAAGTGTTTATTTCAGTAAATAATTCAAAGCGCTTTGAATGTTTTATTAAGAATAAATATACACTTGAATATATATATAAAGTATTGCTTAATGCGCCTTCGTAATATGAATTATCGAAAGAAAACACAGTTTAGGATTGTTTTCTGGGATTTTAAATAAAACTTTTGGGAGGTACTATATGTCTTTAACTAAAAAATATTTAGGTGTGTCAGCATTTGCTGCATCATTTGCTTTTGCAGGGTTTGCTCAAGCTGATGTTTGTGACACGCCATCAAAGCTTGGCGATATGGGTAGTTTTGCCGGTGACGTCATTACCATTGCTGGATCAATGGAGGGCAAAGATGAAGAAATGCTACTTAACACTGTAAATTGTTTTGAAAAAGCAACAGGTGCTGTTATAAAATATTCTGGATCACGAGATTTTGCAGCTCTTATTGTTGCTGATTTAAGATCTAATAACGCACCAAATATATCAATTTTTCCACAACCTGGACTTGCGGGTGATATGGCTAAAGAAGGTCATTTGGTTCCATTAGGTGATGAATTAGCATCATGGATGACTAATAATTACGGGGCGGGATCGTCTTGGGTTGATTTAGGAACTTATTCTAATGCTGCTGGGAAAAAAGACTTTTACGGATTTGCCTATAAAATGGATCTTAAATCTTTAGTTTGGTATTCTCCAGAGCAATTCGAAGATAATGGTTATGAAATTCCAACAACAATGGAAGGTTTGATTGCATTATCAGACCAAATGGTGGCTGATGGTAATACTCCTTGGTGTATAGGGGTTGAATCTGGTAATGCTACAGGCTGGACTGCAACTGATTGGATGGAAGATTTAATGCTACGTACTACTTCACCTGAAAAGTATGATATGTGGGTTTCCAATGAATTGCCATTTAACAGTCCTGAAGTATTAAATGCTATGGAAGTATATGGTCAATTTTCTCGAAATGATGATTATGTAGCAGGTGGTGCTTCTTCAGTGGCAACCACATTTTTTGGTGATGCTCCTAAAGGATTATTCTCATCGCCAGCTAGTTGCTTAATGCATCGTCAAGCGTCATTCATCCCTGCATTTTTCCCTAAAAAAGGTGAAGAAGTAGCAAATGGTGAAGCTGATTTCTTTTATTTTCCACCATATGAGTCAGCTAATTTAGGCAATCCAGTTCTAGGTGCCGGAACATTGTGGACTATGACAAAAGACTCACCAGCAACAAGAGCATTTTTTGAATTCATGACAGAAGCTTCTGCTCATGAGGCCTGGATGTCTCAAGGTACATTCTTGACTGCACATAAAGGTGCTGATTTGTCAGCATACGCAACTCCTGCTCTTCGTAAGCAAGGTGAGATATTGTCTAATGCAACAACTTTCCGTTTTGACGCTTCAGACTTAATGCCTGGTGCAATAGGGGCGGGTGCGTTTTGGTCTGAAATGACAGCATTTGCAAATGGACAAGATGCTCAAACTACTGGTGATAATATCCAAGCAGCTTGGGATGCTATAAAATAATTCAATAAATAATCTCATATAGGAGCGCAAATTTCTTTTGCGCTCCTATTTTTTAATTTTTACAAAAATTAATGGATATAATAATGCGATCTATAAAACCTGTTGTGGCAAGTAATGGTTTTGCAATTTTACTAACAGTAGTGTTCTTATTACCAACAACAGCTATTTTTTTATATATTTTTACTTCCCCGATTGACACTTTAGCTTCTAATATTGGCTTATGGTTACATGCTGTAAATGAGTGGCCTTTTCCCGAATTTGATACAAAAGAAAGATTTGCAAAAATAGGCTTTGCAATAAGGTCAGTAGTAATTGCGGTAGGTATATCCTTTCTTTATTTTTGGATTTCAAACTGGCTAAACATGAGTCTTGCCCGTTATAAAGAACGAGATTCTATAGGGCGACAATCAAAAATAATTGAAACTATTCAACCTTGGATATTCGTTGGTCCAACTTTAATTTTATTATTGTTATTTTTGTTAATTCCAGCTCTTTCAACGCTGAACTTATCATTTCAAGAATCTGATGGCACAATATCATCAAAAAATTATGCTTTTTTATGGGACTCTAGTGCTTTGGGGTACCTACAGTTTCGATTAGCAATGAGAAATAGTTTAATGTGGCTAATTTTAGTCCCCTCAGTTTGTATTATTTTAGGTCTTTTAATAGCAGTTTTGGCAGACTCTGTTAGATGGGGTGTGATCGCTAAAACTTTCATATTTGTGCCTTTAGCGATTTCGTTTGTAGGTGCCGCAGTTATATGGCGTAATATATTTGCTGGAGGTGGGATAGAAGCATTAACCACAATAAATGGTCAAACGCCATCATATCAAATTGGATTATTAAAAGCACTTCTTGGGCATACTGCAGAATATAATGAACCTTTATATAGCCTTAAGTTTTGGGGTAATTTTTTCTTAATGTGGATATTAGTTTGGGTTCAAACTGGATTTGCAATGGTGATTTTTTCTGCTGCTTTACGTGGAGTTCCTGAGGATACAATTGAAGCAGCAACCATTGATGGGGCCAATCCATTTCAAATGTTTTTTCGGGTAAAGCTCCCACAAATTTATTCCACTGTGTTAGTAGTTTGGACTACGTTAGTCATCCTCGTTTTAAAAGTTTTTGATATTCCATACGCTTTATCTGCAAATGATGACGACAAATTACTACTTGCAACAATGATGGAAAATGCTCGGAATAATTGGTCGATTGGTGGTGATAATGTTGATAATCTTTATGCCGCAATTGCAGTTATGTTGATGTTAACTGTAGTTCCTAACATGATATTTAATGGATGGCGTATTAGGCGAGAACAAAAAGAACTTGGTAATTGAGGAAATTAAGTAATGATAACTAAGACACTTAGTAATTTTGTTTTGGCTTTAATTGTGTTTATTTGGGTTGTACCATTTGTTGCTCTTGTATCAACATCTCTTCGATCAGAAACTGAAGCAAAAACTGCTGGCTTTTGGACAGCATTTACGCCAACTGAATTAGGGCACAGATTTAGCACAAATGATAAATCAGATGGGAATAAAGTTTTCTCAATCAAAGGAAATATTTTTGAAAGATTGAATAAAGATAAAAATAGTTTTTTAGTATCGGGTGAGGTTAAATCTATTTTAATAAAACAAAGAATAACAGATCCAGATAACTCTGAAAAAACTAAATTAGTTAAAAAGTTAGTTCCTGCAGGTGAAGTTATGAAAGTTCGTAATGGGGATTTTGTGTTTAAAGGTAACGGTGATTTTACTTGGACATTTTCTAAAGAAACTTCACCAAAACCAAAAAATTTAGATGTTTTTATTAATCAAAATCCAATATTTGGTGCTGATGCATACATTGAAGTGCTTTTTGATAATAAGAATGTTCCTAATGCTTTAATATCATCATTTATTGTTACAATCCCTGCAACAATTATACCGATAACTATAGCAGCTTTTGCTGCATACGCATTTGCATGGATGCAGTTCCCTGGTCGAGATTGGTTGTTTGTAATTGTTGTATCGTTAATGGTCGTACCAACACAGTTAGCATTTTTGCCAATTTTACAGGGTTTTAGTGGTATAGCTTCTTGGGCAACAGCTTTAAATCAATGGCTGACTGATTGTGAAATAACGGATAGTTGCCAGGTTGCATCTAAATCTTTTGCAAGTCTTTGGATCACGCATACTGCATTTGGCCTTCCATTAGCTATATATTTACTTCGAAATTATATTGTAGGGCTGCCAAAAGAGTTATTGCAAAGTGCTCGTATTGATGGAGCAAGTCATTTACAAATTTTTACTAAATTAATTATACCTTTATCTGTTCCAGCATTAGCATCATTTAGTATCTTTCAGTTTTTGTGGGTATGGAATGATTTAATTGTTGCTTTATATATCGGGCCAAACAATGCTTCAGATTTAGTTTTTCCAATCAGATTACAAAAACAACTGGGCACCTTCAAAGATCAACTTCATCTTTTAAATGCATCTGCTGTAATTTCTATGATTGTCCCTGTTTTGGTATTTTTATCAATGCAGAGATACTTCATTCGAGGTCTACTAGCTGGGTCAGTGAAAGGGGGCTGAATAATGAGTGATTTGAAATGGTGGGAAACAGCAGTTATCTATCAAATTTACCCACGTTCTTTTCAAGATTCTAATTCTGATGGTATAGGTGATTTACCAGGAATAACATCACGCCTAGATTACATTTCAGATCTTGGGGTGGATGCAATTTGGATAAGTCCTTTTTTTCCGTCACCACAGAAAGATTTTGGTTATGATGTGTCTAATTATTGTGACATAAATCCGGAATATGGCACCCTTAATGATTTTGATATACTCATTAAAAAAACCCATAAGTTGGGCTTACGTTTGATGATCGATATAGTACCCGCTCATTGTTCAGATATGCATCCATGGTTTGAAGAAAGTAGGCAATCTCGAGATAACCCGAAATCAGAATGGTTTCATTGGGTGGACCCAATGCCTGATGGGTCAGCACCAACAAATTGGTTATCTTTTTTTGGTGGGCAGGCATGGTCTTGGGAGCCGCGTCGCCAACAATATTATTTACATAATTTTTTATCCAGCCAACCGAACCTTAATCATGCAAACACAGAAGTAATAAATGCATTTTCGAATATAGCTGAGTTTTGGTTTGATCGAGGAGTAGATGGATTTCGTATGGATGCTGTTCATACAATAAATGCCGATAGTGCTCCATATAAAAACAATCTTGCCGATCCTAACTTCAAAATAGGAAATTTACCTCAAGACCAGCAACCCTTTTTTCGACAATTGCACGATACAGCACAATTAAATCAGTCATCAATTCAGAACTTTATTGAAAGCTTTCGATCCGTTGCTGATAAATATACTGGTGATAGATTTTTAATGGGAGAGTTAGATGGCGATGATGCCGTATTAGCAAGTGAGAATTTTACAGCGCCGGGGCGTTTACATGCAACATACAATTTTAATTTACTCGAATGGGGTGGGTTGGACGTTGAAGGAATGAAGGCTGCAATTTCGTCTGCTATTTATGCTTTTAATGGAAGTGGTCGACTTACATTTGCTTTTTCAAATCATGATGTACCAAGATCTGCATCACGACAATTAAATCCTCTTGGTTTAAATGAAACACATCAAGAAGCGCTTCAATTATTGTTACTAAAATTAGAAATTAGTTTAATTGGGTCTACTTGCATATATCAAGGTGAGGAACTTGCACTTAGTGATGTTAAAGATATTCCAATTGATCTTATGCAAGACCCATGGGGTAAAGAATTTGCGCCAAATTTCCTTGGAAGGGATACATGTCGTACACCAATGGTATGGGAGCGCTCAAATAACCAATGGGCGGGGTTTTCGGATGCAAAAACCACATGGTTACCTATATCAGATGACCATTTATTGCGAGCTGGATTGGACGAAGCTGCAAGACCTAAATCAATATATAACCAGATTTCATCATTCTTAAAATGGCGGAAAAAGCAACCAGCTATGATGAATGCAAATACTATGAAGCAAATAAATTGTGGTTCAAAACAGATTATTTTTGACCGGATTTCAGATACACAATCATTAAGGTGCTTTTTTGATTTTGAAACTTTAACAGCATCTTTTACGGAGAATTAAATGGCGCAAGTAGAATTAAAAGGCGTTAGTAAGTCCTTTGGTAAAATTGAAGTAATTCGCAACGTTGATTTGGAAATTAATAAAGGTGAATTTGTTGTTTTTGTTGGTCCATCGGGATGTGGAAAATCTACACTTCTAAGATTAATTTCAGGATTGGAAAGCTTAACAACTGGTGATATTGTCATTGCTGATAATGTTGTTAGTGACTTGCCTCCATCAAAAAGAGGTATTGCGATGGTTTTTCAATCATATGCATTATATCCTCATATGACAGTTTTCCATAATATGGCATTTTCACTTGATTTGCAGGGTGTAGCAAAAAAAGAAATTAAAGAAAGAGTCGAGGCAGCAGCAAAAATACTACAAATGGAAGATTTACTTGATAGGAGGCCTGCTGCTTTATCTGGTGGGCAGAGACAAAGGGTTGCAATTGGAAGAGCGATAGTCAGAAATCCTGATGTGTTCCTTTTTGATGAACCATTATCAAATTTGGATGCTGCACTTAGGCATGATACCAGAGTTGAGATTGCAAGATTGCATTCCCAATTAGGCGCTACAACAATTTATGTGACACATGATCAAGTTGAAGCAATGACTTTAGCAGATAAGATCGTCGTGTTAAAAGACGGTGAAGTAATGCAAGTTGGCACACCTATGTCACTATTTAACCTTCCTGAGAATGAGTTTGTAGCTGGTTTTTTAGGTTCTCCTAAAATGAATTTTTTCAATGGGAAGTTATCTAAATCTAAAAATAAGTTACTTGCAAATTTTAAGGGAAATGGTTTTGAGGCAAAGAATATTAGATTAGTCTCAAAGAATAAAACAGATAATGATATTGTTAAGTTGGGAATACGACCACAACATTTATATCTAGATCCTAAGGGTGGTATAATTGGAACGGTTACTCTTATTGAGCATCTTGGTACAGAAACGATTATTGAGTTAATAACCAGTGATAAAACATTATTTAGGTTTACGTCACCAGAACTTCCTAAACTGAAAATTGGTGACACAGCTAACTTCAGCTTTAATAACGAAGCCGCACATTTATTTTAATTTCTCCAAGCTATAAAATTTACCATTTGATAAATTTTTTTCTTGAGTGTATCCTGATTCCAATGTTTATATATATGGGGAGGTATAAATGGCACATTCGACATCAACATTAGGTATAGTATCAGGCCGTCTTGATAGTGAATTACTTGAACAAAACTTTGAAGACCTACATGCTCCATTGTCAAAGCATGAAGCATTAGTAGCTTCTGATAGATGCTATTTTTGCCATGATGCTCCATGTATGACGGCTTGCCCAACATCCATAGATATCCCATTGTTTATTCGTCAAATAGCTACTGGAACGATTGATGCATCAGCAAAAACTATTTTATCTCAAAACATTTTAGGTGGAATGTGCGCACGTGTATGCCCAACAGAGACTTTGTGCGAAGAAGCATGTGTTCGAGAAGTTGCAGAAGGAAAGCCTGTAGAAATCGGTCGGTTGCAAAGATTTGCAACAGACAACATAATGTCTAAAAATGTACATCCTTTTGATCGAAAAGCTTCATCTGGGAAAACAATTGCAGTTATTGGAGCTGGGCCTGCTGGTTTAGCTTGCGCGCATAAATTAGCAACATTTGGTCATGACGTAATCATATATGAAGCCCGAGAGAAGGGTGGTGGTCTGAATGAATTTGGTATTGCCGCATATAAATCAAATGATGATTTTGCTCAAAAAGAACTTGAATGGCTTTTATCTATTGGTGGAATAAAAATTGAATATGGTAAAAAAGTAGGGTCTGAAATTAACCTTGATCAATTACAATTGGATTATGACGCTATATTTATAGGTATGGGATTGTCTGGTGTGAATTCTCTTAGATGTATTGGAGAAGAACTAGAAAATGTTGATAATGCAGTTAATTTCATTTCTGAGCTTCGCCAAGCAGATAGTTTATTAAATGTAAAAGTTGGCAGAGACGTTGTCGTAATTGGAGGTGGAATGACTGCAGTTGATGCAGCAGTACAATCCAAATTATTAGGTTCTCAAAACGTTTCATTAGTATATCGTCGTGGTAAAAAAGATATGAGTGCTTCAATTTATGAACAAGATTTAGCAACATCAAAAGGAGTTCGTATTATCTACAATGCAACTCCCTTGGAAGTTGTAAAAAATAATTCAACTTTAAATGTAAAATTTGGCTATACAGAAACAATTGACAGTAAACTTAAGCAAACAGGTGAAACCTTTAACCTTGCAGCCAATCAAGTACTTAAAGCAATTGGGCAAAATCTTTCTGAAGAAATAAATTCTTTAAAAATTTCAAACGGTAAAATTTATGTAGATCAAAATGGCCAGACAAATATCTCAAATATTTGGGCAGGAGGCGATTGCGTGACAACTGGTGATGATCTTACAGTAACCGCAGTTGCCCAGGGCAGAGATGCAGCAATTGATATTAACTCACAATTAATGAAACAGATTAAGAAAGAAGGGCAATAATATGGCAGATCTTACTAGTAATTTTGTTGGCATTAAATCACCAAATCCTTTTTGGCTTGCTTCAGCTCCACCCACGGATAAGGAATATAATGTTAGACGAGCATTTGAAGCAGGTTGGGGTGGTGTAGTATGGAAAACCTTGGGATCTGAAGGTCCACCTGTTGTGAATGTAAATGGCCCTCGATATGGAGTTGTTCATGGTTCTGATCGACGCGTTCTAGGTCTTAATAATATTGAATTAATTACAGATAGAGATTTATATAAAAACCTAGAAGAAATTAAAAGAGTAAAACAAGATTATCCTGACCGTGCAATTGTTGTATCATTAATGGTACCTTGTGAAGAAGAGGCATGGAAAGCGATACTACCCCTTGTTGAAGAAACAGGTGCTGATGGCATAGAATTAAATTTTGGTTGTCCTCATGGAATGGCTGAAAGAGGTATGGGCTCTGCAGTTGGGCAAGTGCCTGAGTATATAGAGATGGTTACAAGCTGGTGTAAAAAATATTATTCAAAACCAGTTATTGTTAAGCTTACACCAAACATAACCGATGTGCGTAAGCCAGCTGCTGCTGCCCAAGCAGGTGGAGCTGATGCAGTATCTTTGATAAATACAATTAATTCAATAATTTCAGTAGATTTAGACATAATGGCTCCAAGCCCAACAATTGATGGTAAGGGTACACATGGTGGATACTGTGGACCTGCAGTAAAGCCCATAGCAATGAATATGGTTGCGGAAATAGCTCGTAATCCTGAAACTTCAGAACTACCTATATCTGGGATAGGTGGGATTACTACATGGAGAGATGCTGCAGAATATATGGTATTGGGATGTGGAAACGTACAAGTTTGTACTGCGGCTATGACTTATGGATTTAAAATTGTCCAAGAAATGATAAGTGGTTTATCAGAATGGATGGATGAAAAAGGCTATTCTTCAACGGATGATTTTGTGCGCCAAGCAGTGCCTAATGTCACAGATTGGCAGTTTTTAAATTTAAATTATGTTGCAAAAGCATCAATTAACCAAGATGATTGCATTAGTTGTGGGCGGTGTTACGCAGCTTGTGAGGACACATCTCATCAAGCTATAGAAATGTCTGCAGATCGAAAATTTAGTGTAATCGATTCTGAATGTGTTGCATGTAATCTATGTGTTGAAGTGTGTCCTGTTGAAAGTTGCATAACAATGGTTCAACAAGAACCAGGTATGATTGATCCACGTACAAACAAAGTTGTTGAAGAGAAACATGGTGACTGGACTACTCATCCTAATAACCCAAGTGCTTTTGCAGCTGAATAAAAATCTTTTATGACTTCAGAGCTCAAAGGGCATCTTGCAATGCTATGCTTTTCAGCATTTATTGCAGGATCATTTGCTTTGGGCAGCATGATTTCTTCTGAACTATCGCCACTAATCGTGACAGTAATTAGATTTTCGATTACAGCACTTTTTTTGGGTGGGTTAATTTTTTTCAAACATGATTTGAAAAATATATATTTCATATCACCTTGGCGATATTTTATACTAGGACTGTGTGTCACATTATATTTTGTATTAATGTTCGAAGCCCTCAAAACAACATCTGCTATTTCATTATCAGTTGAATTTACAATGGCTCCTTTCATAAGTGGGCTATTTGGATATTTAGTTTTAGGTCAGAGAATAAATTTAAGAATATTTACTGCATTAGTGATTGGTGCTTTGGGTGCTATTTGGGTAATTTTTAATGGTGATTTCAATCGGTTAATGGAGTTTAGAATTGGCAAGGGGGAGTTATTATTTTTTATTGGGATGTCCTTTTACGCTCTTCACGTGCCTTTAGTGAAAAAGTTCAATTATAATGAACCACCATTAATATTTACATTTGGCATTATAATT
>Ga0213861_10003597_pt1 | contig 12777 bp, 12 predicted proteins | sample PICome_4_FD_160110 | JGI IMG/M metagenome (GOLD analysis project Ga0213861, IMG submission 160110) | Coastal seawater microbial communities near Pivers Island, North Carolina, United States - PICO131 | ecosystem: Environmental > Aquatic > Marine > Coastal | place: USA: North Carolina...
GGCCGTCGTAATGGGTATGTACATCTACCCAGCCGGGCGTGACCATCGCGCCATCGGCATCGATGACTCGGTCGCCATGGAGACCAGGGCCAACCGCACTAATCACGCCGTTGTGAATCGCGACGTCAGCGGTTCGGGGCGCAGCACCGGTGCCGTCTACGACCTCGCCGCCCTTGATAACTACGTCGTGTTGAGCCATGAACCGACAGTAGTCGGCCCAGCTCGAACAGGTCGTAGCCGGCCTCGAGCCCAATAGGGCGGCTAGGCGGACGCCCAGTCCTCGTTGGCGTCTCAGCCGTCAGGGGCCAGTTGTTGTCGGGGATAGAAGGCGAAGATCGTCACCGCTCCGAGGGCTGTCGATACGAAGAAGAACAGGAAGACTCGGTCAAACGCTGCCACGATGTCGGGCCGGTCAGCCGAACCAACAAACGCGACAGCTGCAGCCACACCAATGGCACCAGCCACGTTACGTAACATGTTGAACGCCGCATTCATCGAACCCCAGGTCGACTCGGGGACGGATTCGAGTGCATAACTGTTCATCGTCGGCGACGAAAATCCCCAGCCGAAGCCAAACGACAAGATGCCAGGCAGAAACGACGTCACGTAACTGCCGTCTTGGTCCAACACGAGCCAACACCAGCCGACCGAGAACACCATGATCAGGCTCCCGATATGAATCGGCCATTTGTGACCAACCCGGTCAGCGACCCGCCCGCCAGCCAGCGTCATTGTTGCCGCGGCTATTGGTCCGGCGGTCAATGCAAGCCCAATCTGCAGATTGGAGTACCCCCAGATTCGCTTCAGGTACAGCGGCCACACCAGCCAGATGGCCAGGCTGGAGACCGAGATCAAAGTGTTTGCTGCATTCGCCATCCACACCTCGCGTTTGCGGAATAGCGCCAGATCGATAAGCGGGTGTGGATGACGTTTCGACTGTGCCAGGAAAGCCATGATCGCCGCTGCAGCGACCACAAAGGAGCCAACGGTCAGTGCGCTGGTCCAGCCCCAGTCCTTGCCTTTCCCGACACCAAAAACCACGAGAGCGATACCAGCGGTGCCTAAAATCGCACCGACAATGTCAAGCTTGCCGGTTGCGTCTGGCGCGGTAACTTCGTTCAGCCGACGACGCCCGACCAGCCACACAACCAGGGCCACGGGTGCGCTGAGAAAGTACAACCATCGCCAACTGCTGAATTGCAGAATCGACGCTGATGCACTTGGGGCCACCGCGGCAGAGAGCGGTCCCGCTGCGGCCCATGCTGCAACCGCGGTGGAACGGCGGGTCGCGGGGAACAGCGGGAGCACCATGGAGAGCGACGCTGGAATGACCAGCGCTCCTGCAATGGCGTGCAGCACTAGAGCAGCGATCAACACCCACACGTTGGGAGCTAATGCTGACAGCACGGACGAGACAGCGAACAACATCACGCCAAGCTGGAACATCTTGACCCGGCCCTGGCGGTCAGCAATACGACCGCCAAGCGGGAGGAACGCTGCTGTCCCGATCAAATACCCCGAAGAAACGAACGCAGTCGTTGTTTCCGCAACCGCGGGAAACGAGGCCGTGATGTCATCGAACGCAATATTGGTGGCCGTCGAATTGAACCCGACGAGCACGTACCCAGCGGCACCTATCGCCAAGGCCTTCCAGGCTTCGGGTGCAATTGCTACAGGCTCCGTGGTGCCCTCATCGCTACTCGTATTGTTTGCCACTAACCAAACGCTCGCATCACCGGTGATGTGTACCAAATCGATACACGGAATACGCCCATCAGATGGACCGTGTCGCTTTGTGCACACGCCTATTCATGTGGTGGCCCGATCCCAGGTGCCAGATCAGCTACCGGACCGAACACAAGACCGAGGGCGCGACTAATAGTTTCACACCAGAACCGCAGGTGAGCCTTTCCTCACAATTGCCTGCGGCCATGGTCTCCGTTCTCGGGACGCGACCGATCAAAGCCGCTGACGTCGACTCAGATCGACACATCGTCATCGGGCATCGGTCCATAGGTGTTCCATGCGCCGTCAAGCAGCGCAGTGGGGTCGCCGTCCCAGTCGAGCGCTGTTACCTGTCGCCGGCTGCGACGGCCAGTGACGGAGCGCAAGAAGTCATACGACGAACACCGCAAACCAATTGTTGACGTAGCGCCTTCGGGCTCGGGATACCTATCACCGTCGGTCAGCCTTAGGGCGATACCCAGTTGCATCTGCTCCATGGCTCGTTCTTGTAACGATGGTGCGTATCGATCGGCTGCCGCCCTCGTAGCCACATCCCCTTGGTCAACCTTGAGCCCGAGCGCATGCTGGACATCATGGATATGAATGATCAGATCGCCGGTAATACGCACACCGAAAAACGGGTTGCCTGCCACCATCTGATCGACCCGCTCGCTGTACCCCTCCCATTCGTCGCAAATTGTCGCAACCGAAAGACCCGCTCGTTTGTCCACTTGGGCTGCGGTCCACGCGTCGGTGCCCAGTCCATCAACGTTTCCGTGTAGAACATCGTCCACGATGCCGCAGACATGTGCGGCCACATCGACCACTCTCCAGGCAGGGTTCAGAGGTACCGGAGCGCCAGCCTCTGCCTCGCTGAGCGACCGAAAGATGTCGATGGCTTTTGAACGAGCGTCGGCATACAAAGCGGCGGGATCTGCGATTTCCATATCGATAGTCTTGTGCATAGCCGCCCCACGAACGAAGCCGGTCGATGGCTTGGTTGTTGGCGCTAGCGAAGTCTGCCTGCTGTGGCTGGTCGCCTAGGCTGACAGCATGCAAAACGATGTGGCCCTGCTGGGCGACGGACCGATGATCAGTGTGCAAGCGCTGCACGACGACCTCGGATGGGAACTCAAACCCGAAGGCCTGTGTCGAGACGACGTGTGTGTGCTGATACCCGATCGAGCTGCCCTCGAAGTCGGTGGTCAGATCGACGCCATGGCCGTAGCTGCCTTACTCGACAGGCCCGCGGTACTGGACCAGGCATCGGGTGTTGCAGCCATCGGCGCACAACGCTCCGTTCGCAAACGAGCTCTCGACGACCTGCAGGCCCCCGACTTTGTCCTGCCAGATCTAGACGGCACAGCCCATGCGCTCTCCGATCACCGATCTAAGAAGCGACTACTCGTCGCATTCTCAAGCTGGTGAGGATGCATCTTTGACCTGCCAGGTTGGCAGGTATTGCAAGACGAACTGGCCGATCACAACTTCCAGGTAATTGCGGTTGCGATCGATGAAAACACCGAAGCCGTCCGAGGTTTCATGAATGGCATTACCTATCCGGTTTTGATGGATGTCGATCATGTCCTGACTGAGTTGTACGCGATCTCCAACGTGCCGGCGGTCGTGATGATCGATGAACACGACACCATCGTGCAACCGAATTGGAATGCCTACGCGACCGACACCTTCAAGCACTACACCGGCATCGACTCAGGCGAACAGCTCGACATCATTCGTCAATGGGTCATCAACGACACACCAATGATGTCTGTCGACGAAGCCAAGACCGCCGTCGGCGATCTTTCGGCCGAAGAAGAACAAGCCCGGCTGCATTTTCGCATTGCGAATCATCTTCGAGGCACCGGCGACCACGACGGCGCCGCCCGTAACTTCGACCGTGCGAGCGCCTTGGCACCCCACGACTGGACGATCCGTCGGGCCATGATGCCGCTTCGTGGTGAAGATCCATTCGGCGACGAGTTCTTCGCTCTCGCCGCTGAGTACAACGAGGCCGGACGACCGTTCCACGGCGTTGCCGCCCGATCAACCAAATAACCCCGATCAACCAAGCAGCACGGAGCCTCACCATGTCTTTCACCGATGTGCACTACGAAAATGTCACCGTAGAACAGGGTGGCCCAGTGGCCACAGTCACCTTCGACCGCGGCGGTTCGCTCAACGCGTTCAACCAGGCCACGATTCTCGAACTGACCGATGTAGCTCGTCGATTTCAGGACGACCTCACAACCCAAGCCGTCGTCTTGAGCGGTGCGCCGAACGCGTTCTCCGCCGGCATCGACCTGCGTGACCCAGCGACCTGGGAAGAACTCGACGACGTAGCCTTACGCGACCGTTTCTACCGAGGTGTTCGGCTCTGCCAGGCGTGGGAGGACATGCCTCAGATCACCGTTACCGCTATGGAAGGTATGGCAGTCGGCGCAGGATGTGCGATTGCGCTTGCCTGTGACTGGCGGGTGCTCGCCAGCGATGCCTACTTGTACGTACCCGAAGTCAAGATTGGCCTCAACCTGCAGTGGGGTGCACTGCCCCGGTTGGTGACGCTTGTTGGCCCGTCCAAAGCAAAACAGATCACCCTGCTCTGCGAGAAGATGGGGCCTGACATGGCGCTCGATTGGGGCCTGATCGACAAGATCGCCGACCCTGGGCAAAGCGTCGTCGTCGCGACCGAGATGGCGAGCCGAGCTGCATCGATGCCAGCAGCTACGACCCGTATGGTGAAGGAAGCCATCAACGCCACAGCAAATGCGTTACACCGTGCGACCTCGTTCGCCGATGCCGATCAGTCGGCTTTGACCCGCAGTTACCAAGCCGCGGTCGAAGCACGCGAAAACTTCAACCGGTAGCCGCAGCAACCAATGACAACACTGCCGCTCACCGGACTCACCGTCGTAGCCGTCGAACAAGCCGTGGCAGCCCCGCTGTGCACCGCACGACTCGTCGATGCTGGCGCTCGGGTAATCAAAATCGAACGTGCCGACGGCGACTTCGCCCGAGGATATGACGACGCAGCCCACGGTGACAGCTCCTATTTCGCGTGGGCGAACCAGGGCAAGGAGTCGTTGGTGCTAGATATCAAGGATCCCAACGACGCTGCGTTGTTACATGCGATCCTCGATCAGGCCGACGTCTTCGTCCAGAACCTGGCACCAGGCGCACTCGAACGAGCTGGCTTCGGATCCGATGCGCTCCGCGATCGCAACCAACGTCTGATCACGTGCGACATCTCTGGATATGGCGAATCAGCCGAGGTCGCAGACAAGAAGGCCTATGACCTCCTGGTGCAGGCAGAATCCGGCCTCATCGGAATCTCGGGGAGCCCGAACGAACTCGGTCGTATTGGTGTGTCGATGGTCGATGCTGGCACCGGCATGACCGCCTATTACGGCGTGCTCGAAGCAATTATCCAACGAGGCGTGACCGGCAAGGGTTCTGGCGTACGAGTGTCGTTGTTCGATGTTGCCGCCGACTGGATGACCGTGCCGCTTGCTCAACACGATTTCGGTGCTGGCGGACCGACTCGGGTTGGCCTCAAACATCCAACAATTGCTCCCTACGGCGCTTTTGAAACATCTGACGGCAGCCTGACACTCATCTCGATCCAGAATGAACGCGAATGGGTTCGGCTCTGTGAGCAGGTGCTCGTGGACACTGCGATAGCCATCGATTCCCGCTTCAACTCCAATACCAACCGGGTGGCGAATCGTGATGCCCTCGAGTCCCAGATGAACAGCATCATCGGCGCATTAAGCCGAGCCCAGTTCCAGGCACGGTTGACCGAGGCCTCGATCGCCTACGGCAACGTCAGCTCCCTTGCTGACCTGTCCACACACCCCGCGCTGCGGCGTCGCACCGTGCACACCAGTACCGGCCAGACGGTCGAGCTACCTGCGCATCCGGTTCGGTGGACTGAACTTCCTGGCATGGCCGAGCGCCAATCCGGGCGGGTGCCGACCATTGGCGAACATAACGCGGCGATTCGAGCTGAGTTCGGTTAGGCGAGCTCAGACCATCGCTGGTTGGCGTAGGTGTACGGCGAGCGGCAGTCGCTTGATCCCGCTGATGAAACTGGACCGCACATAAGACTCGGGTTCGGCTAGCTCAAATGATTCGATACGAGCCACGAACTGTTCGAGCAGGCACCGAGTCTCAAGTCGAGCGAGGTGCGCGCCAAGACAGAAATGGGCACCGAAGCCGAACGACAGGTGCGGATTCGGGTCACGAGTGATGTCGAACCGGTGTGGATCGTCGAAGACCTCGGGATCGCGGTTCGCTGCCGCGTAGTGCAGCACCACTCGATCATCTTTGCGGAACTGATGTCCCTTGTACCTCACGTCTTTGGTCACCGTGCGACTCATATAGATGACAGGAGCTGCCCATCGAATAAGTTCTTCGACGGCACTGTCCCAGTAGTCACCAGTTTTGAGAAGCTCGTACTGGTCCGGATTCTTTGCCAACTGCAGGAGGCCATGGCTGATGTTGTTGCGGGTCGTTTCATTGCCGGCAACGAACAGCAGGGCGACGTAGCCTCCGTATTCCTCGGGGGTCAACTCACCTCGCTGCACATGCTCGACCAGGATTGAGGCCATGTCGTCGGTCGGCGTTGCCGCTCGATCTGCATACATCTCGCGAATATACGCAGCCATCTCTTCGCTGGCCTGCTCACGTGCCTCGTCGGATGGCGAATAGTCCGGATCGTCGTTGGAGATAATGGCATTGCTCCAGGCAACAAGCTGGTCCCGGTCATCGGGCGTTGTGCCGAGGAGCTCACAGATCGCCATAAGCGGCAGTGGCACCGACAACTCATTCACAGCATCAAACACCACTGCGCTGTTGTCGTGTTGTGCACGCGCTGCGGCTACCGCCTCGTCGATCAGGTGACCGGCCATGTCGTGATAGTGCTCGGTGTACCGGCGGACCACCCGAGGTGTGAATCCCTTGTTGGTCATTCGACGAAGCCGTAAATGTTCGGGGTCGTCGAGGTTAAGAAGATGACGATCTTCGTCGTCCGTGTAGTTGCCGCGCAGGTTGAGGCCGTGTGCGTTTACGAAGTGTTCAGTGTCTTTGCTGATCGCTAAGACATCCTCGTGCCGGGTCAGAACCCACGCCTCGTTCATGAGCCGCTCATCAGGCACGGGTTGGAAGTGCACTGGCCGGTCGGCACGAAGGAGGTCGAGTTGATCGTGAGGCACGCCTTCGGCATACATACGATTGGACAAGACGTCGATATCGGCCACATTCATGACGTGCTCTCTTCTTCCCCGAAGTGCTCAGCTCGCCGTGCTCGGTACTCGTCCATTGCCATCACTCCAGTGTTCTCGCCAAACTTCTCATGGACTCCGGCGAGCACATGATCGCTGCTCTTGCCTGGGTCCCAACCACGAACCACAGGTTGAGGAACATGCCACGGCGTATCACAGAAGATCTCGATGCCATTGCCCTCAGGATCAGCGAAGTACACCGACACGGCATTGCCATGGGTAACGGGAGCACCATCGCCGATTCGTTCATCGGCGGCCACCCACTCGATCATCTGTTTCACATCATCGAGTGACCCAACACGAAACGCCATGTGATCCAAGCTGCCTTGGTCGCCATCGGATCGACCTGTCATCAATCCGAGTTGATGGTGATCTCGTGAGCTCCCGCTCAGAAACACGATCTCGGTGTCAGCGCCTACTGTCCCACGATCGGCGACTTCGAAACCGAGTGCGTCGCAGTAGAACTGCGTCATTGCCTCGACATCTCGCACCTTGAGTACTGAGTGTGACCATTGGACCTGCATAGAACACTCCCCCGAGTTGACGTTCTACACAGATCATCGCGGGCGCGTCCCTACAAGCACAAACGGTTTGGCGGTTGGCGAGAGTCGCGACGACCCTAGCCCCCTCGCAACGACGAAGCGATGTGGACACTCAGCGAACAATCCTGGCCCCGTTCTGGCACCACACAAGCAGTCAGATACGAAGCCCCACGAATTATCAGATTCTCGACAGAAGACGAGCGCAGGCCTATGCGGAATGTTCGTCAGCGTTAGCGGCTGCGGTTGCCGCGGCCAGTACTTGTTTTGCAGAGAGGCCAAGAGCTGACGCCGCTGACGCGACGTCGTCCCATTCAACGCTTCGGTTGACCGGTTCGTTGTTCAGAAATGCCGTCTTCACACCGATGGCCTGGCCCCCGACGTTGACGGTCGACTGGGACCTATCGAGCATATGTCGCTGCACCTGGACCTCGCGAATACCAATGGTGGTCGTCTCGTGAAAGAAGACGGTCCGAACCCTTTCAGCACTCTCCGGTTCGCACAACGCACTCAACTGGAAGGCCGGGCGGCCCTTCTTCATCACGATCGGCGTGAGCCACGCATCGAGTGCACCAGCGGCGAGCAACGTGTCGAGGACATGTGGCCACAGCCGGGGATCCATGTCATCAATGTTGGTCTCATAGAGCGTGGTCATCAGTGCTGAATCCTGAGTGGTGAAGGTAAAAGACTACTGTTTCCGTGTCGTTGGGCCGGCGGATTGCGCGGACGACTATCTGGACGTTGGGTTTGGCTAGCGTCGCCATTAATGGCTGTGTTCGAGCAAGCCACCTTGTTGGGCGATGACCAGAAGCACCCCGAACAGCAAGCCGCCAATCACAATGTTGCGCACCGAACGCCGGCCCGTCTCCGGATTATGGATCGCTGGCAGCGTGTCGACGGTAGCCACGTACAGAAAAGTGCCCGCTGAGAACAACAGGGCCAGGGCCACAAGCTTTTCGGCCGCCTGGTCGAGCAACTGGAACGACAACAACGTGGCAATGGGTGTAGCAATCGCGAACATCAGCAGCTCGCGATGACCACGAGATGCCTTTTCGTGCATGGCGAACACGCCAAGGCTGAATGCTGCCGGAACTCGGTGCAAGATTACGGCAACCGCCACCAGCAACGAGAACGACGACTCGCCGGTGGCTGCGGCGGCGCCAATCGCGATTCCGTCGGCAACCGCATGCACCGACAAACCCACCGCAAGCACGGTCGACGACGTCGGGTGGTGCACATGTGCGTGCCCGTGGCCTTCGACGTGATCGTGATGTTCTTCGTGGACCGCGTGACCGATGCCAAATCCTTCGAGAAGCAACATGACCATGAAACCAAGCAGGATTGTGAATCCAAGAACCACGGGTTCATACACAAATGCCTGGTCGAGTCCTGCCTCATGAGCGACCTCGGCAGCGACATGAAATCCTTCAGGGACCACGATAAGAAGGGCCGACGTCAAAAGCAGCCCGGAAGCAACACCAGTCAGGTCTTCGAGGGCCTTATTTGAGAGCTTGCCGGCTAATGCCCTGGGTGCGTATCCACCTGCCAACGACAGCACAAATATGACGGCGGCAATGACCAGCGTGACTCCCATGAATTTCCGAGGTTAGCCGCATGTTGGCGGTCGGCGGTCCGCCCGAGGCACACCAACGGAACGCCCACCTGTTGTCCTGTGCAAAGGCAGGCTGACAACACGTTGGCGCGATGTAGTGCAGGGTTGCGCGTACGGGTGAAGTCTTGTCGGGTTGCGTCCGGTTCGTAACATGGCCCCGTCTGACCTACTGAGTGGTGGTCGCGCTGGTAGTGGCGATTAACCACATGCGCCGCTGACCAGAATCTCCGTGACCTTGTCCACATCCAGGCCGAGGACCTCGGTCAAGACCTCATAGGTATGTTCGCCAAGACACGGCGCAGGCATACGAGGACCATTGTTGTACCCGGCGATTCGATACTGGTGTCCTTCGTACGGCACCTCGCCCATCTCAGGATGTTGCATCCGACGGAAGAAGTCACGGTGCGCTAACTGCGGATCTTGCAGATGATCACTCGATCGTTGCACCATGCCTGCCGGTACTCCCCTGGCCTGCAAAAGATTCATCACGGCCCGAGGTTCATACTGCTCGGTGAACTGAGTCAGACGGTCATTGATCATCGACTCGTTACTGCGGCGACCTTCGACGGTGGCTAACTCGGGATCCTCGGCCCAGCCCAGTTCACTCAGCACCGTGCACAGGTTCCGCCATTGGTCGAGTGTCTCGATGGCGATGGCACACCACTGGTCCTCGCCCTGACACCGATACACATCGTGAGGTGCATATGCCGGATCGACGTTGCCATCACGTCGGGCGTTGTGACCCGACAGCTGAACGTCGAGCAGTTGCGGTGACTGAAAGTGTAACGCCGATTCCATCTGCGCCTGATCGATGTATTGGCCCTGCCCAGTGCGGCGGCGATGGTCCAGTGCCGCCAGCAACGTCGTGGTCAAGAACCGAGGCGCAATCGTGTCGGTGTACGCGTTCCACGGGCCTCCAGGGTTGCGATCATCCCACCCGGTGATTTCGTAGAAACCACTGATCGCAGCCGCGTGATAGCCATACCCGGCCAGTTTCGAAACCGGGCCTGACTGGCCGAACAGGCACGTGGTGGCCATGATGATGTCGGGATTCACCTCGGTTGCTGCGGTGTACCCGAGCCCGAGTCGATCCATGGTGCCCGCCGTGAACGAGTCGAGGGCAATGTCGCACCAGGCAAGAGCCTCACGGGCGACGTCAACTCCGGCCGGGTTTTTCATATTGAGCTGCAGCGACAGTTTGGACGTATTGAATGACCCGAAGAACTGACACCGGTTGATGCCAGCTACGTCGTCGGTGAACGGCCCCACAAGCCGTAGTCGATCTGCGGGCGCGTCGCTCTCGATGCGGATCACAGTCGCTCCGTGATCCGCCAGGGATTTGGCAGTAATCGGTCCGACGCCGATCCACGAAAAGTCGGCGACCTTGACACCTTCGAGTGGCAACGCACGTTGCGGTTCAGCTGGCACCGTGGGCGGCTTAGATTCAACAGGAAGAGCGGCAAATACCTCGTCTGAATGTTGACCGACGAGCGGTGCCGGCAAGGACCACGAGAGCGGCGAATTGGAGAGTTTCACAAACGCTCCCGGTGCGCGCATGGCCGTGCCGTCGGGCAGTTCTATCTCGTCCCAGTAGTCGCGCACAGCGAGCTGAGTCATAGCGACGGTGTCTGCTGCAGTGTTTACCGGCACGAGGGTCAGTTTGCGTTCGATGGCTCCAGCGAAGATCTCGGCCTTGGTCAGTTGGCGGGTGAATTCGGTGATCTTTGTCCGCAACTCGTCAACGTCGATGACCGTCGGTTGCGCACTAAGGATGCGTCGTTCATAGGTTGTCCAGTCTTCCGAAGCGACCCATGCATCGGTCACGGTCCCTCGTTCCTGCATCCATGGGATCAGACCGAGGAGGGTGGCCCCCATGAAGAACATGCAGATCTCGCCATCGGCACACGGGTAGACGAGTTCGGCGGTGATGGTGCTGAGCTGCAACGCTGTGCCGCCTCGTTCCAGATTACGACCGTCGATCGCTGAGCTGATCATGGCGTTGAGTCCGGTCCAGAACACTGCCGTCTGCACTGACATGTCCACGAACTGGGCTTCGCCCGAGGCTTGTCGCCGCTCGTGAGCCACCATGGCGCCGAGTGCGCTCTCGGCAGCTGCGTGGTGCCAGGTCTGAGGGACGGTGATCCGCACCGGACGGCGATCTCGATCACCATTGAGAGCCATTGACCCGCCCATCGCCGAAAGCGTGAGATCGGTCGCCAAATGGTCTGCATACGGACCGGTCTGCCCGAACGGCGAGAGCGCTACATACACAATGTCTGGCCGCACGGCTTTGATCGCATCGAATCCCACGCCGGCTGCGTCAGCAACTCCAGGACCGGCATTCTCGAAGACGAAGTCGGCGGTTGCAGCCAGCGCCAAAAAGTCAGACTGGCCCGATGCATCCTCGAGATCAAGCACAACACTGCGCTTACCCCGGTTGTAGGCCTGAAACGGCAGGCTCGTGGACGCTGCGTCGCCCGCCAATGGCGGCAACAGACGAGACCGGCTGCCACCTGGCGGTTCGACCTTGATGACGTCGGCACCCATACCAGCAAGCATGAACGTGGCGAGCTCTGCTCGACCGTCAGTCAGGTCGAGAACTCGATAGGGCGCAAGTAGTCCAATCACGCCCTAACCATGTCAGCTACGCGGCTGCTTCGGCAATTGCGTGACGTCGAGACCCGCCGGTAGACAGCAAAGCCAGCATCACATGGGCTAGGAACGAGCGATCTCCGGCCGGGGCTGCTTCGCCGTTGTGTTCTACTTCTTGACCTTCTTGACCGCGACCTTTCTGGGTGACGCCTTTTTGGCCGCCAGGTCAGCTTCGAGCCCGGATCGGGCAGCAATCATGTCTTCGACATCGGCCGAACTCGCTTCGATCGGTTCGACACCATCGCCGCCGAACCGCATCGACGGTGGCGACTGGGGTTCGGCCCACTCGGCACCGGTTGCCTCGAACAGGCTCGCTATCTCCGCGATGTGGAGGTCGACCAGGTGCCATAAGTCCGGCACCAGATAACGATCAGAAATCAGCCCGAAATCGAGTCGGTTCTTATAACTGTGAACGGTGATATTCAGGCCAATACCGTCGCCGATGGTCGACACCGGAATGTACGCGTCGAGTTTTGCACCAGCGAAATACAAATCCTCGCGTGGACCGGGAACGTTCGAGATCACCACGTTGATAGGCGAGTTGACGCGATCGGCCAGCTTAAGCCGAGAGACGAGCCGGAGCGCTGACGCTGCGACGACGGGCGACGTGAGCTTGGTGACCTGCGAGATCGCATCGGCAACTGATGTTTAGCGACGTTCATTGCCTCGCGGCACAACGCCACCCGTTCAACCGGATCGGCACAGTTCGTTGGCAGGTCGGCCACGATGGCAGACACCCGATTTGTCCATGGATCCTCTTCTTCGCCGGTACGGATGGATACCGGCACCATTGCCCGCAGCGGGCCTTCGGGAAGTCCGTCGTGCTTAAGCAAATAGGCACGTAGGGCACCGGTACAGATAGCCATGACGACGTCGTTCAAGGTGCCGCCAGTGACGTCTTTGAGACGTTTGAGGTTTGCGAGCGACGCGGAACACATGGCAAATCGGCGATGGGGCGAGATAGCCT
>Ga0213861_10003598_pt1 | contig 12776 bp, 24 predicted proteins | sample PICome_4_FD_160110 | JGI IMG/M metagenome (GOLD analysis project Ga0213861, IMG submission 160110) | Coastal seawater microbial communities near Pivers Island, North Carolina, United States - PICO131 | ecosystem: Environmental > Aquatic > Marine > Coastal | place: USA: North Carolina...
TTATCCACAATGACTTATCTTCTTCTAACTGACGTTCAAAAAACTCAAATGCATTAGGATGCCAGATGAAATCCGAATTGGTTTCAGGAAATCTCTTCGAAATTTGATAAGACATCGCTATTTCAATATAACCTTGTAAGAAATGATTTATTGAAGCAACGTGTCTTGTAAAAGGATGTCTACATAGAAATATAACTTTTTTTCTACATTTTCCATCTATTACATTCTTTAATGTTTTATCTATTCTTGGATTATCAATTTCTGTCCACATATCTCCTCCATATTTAAAGTAAAGTTGAGAATCTGAGAAGTTTTTATTATAGTAAAGTTCTTTTACTTTACTCAAATCATTATCATAAAAATGTGAATCTAAATATCTTGTTGCAACTTTTGGTGCAGAGAATACTATGAAATTATTGTTTTCATAATATCTTATTCCTAAATCTTGTATTTTGTCTTCTATAATATTTTTCATAATTTCATCAGTTTCTTATAAATAACAAGTTCAGATTCTATTAAATCTATTTTACTTGATTTAATCAATTTTTCTATGATTACTTTGGTGGCTTTATTTGATTGACCTATCTTACCCATTCTTGTATTAAATATCTTTGAAATATTTTCTTTATCAATATCTACAATCCTAACATTTTTTATATTATTAGAGTTTATTATAGAATCATAAATTTTTAAGTAAGGAGTATAATGGTTATTATTCCAATTTGTTTTCGATTCAGATTTTATATAGTTTATTGCCATTTTCGTTAACACATCAACTGCATTAGTGGGAATGGTGTTCATGTTAAATACACTATTTACTGGCCAGGTTCCAATATTTTTTAGTACATTAAAACTTCTCTCAGTTATCCACATACTTTTATTTGATGTTATATAATCATAGTATTCTATGGTATTTCTATCAAAATCATCATCAATTATATCATAATTTCTTTTTTTAAGTTTTTGCATCATACATACTTTAACATAATTTTCAAAGAAATGATTTATTGAAGCAACGTGTCTTTTAAAAGGATGTCTACATAGAAATATAAGTTTTTTTCTACACTTTCCATGTTTTATATTATTTAATGTTTTATCTATTCTTGCTAAGGAATCTGAGTCTACTACTGAATATTTAAAGTAAAGTTGAGAATCTAAGGGGTTTTCGTTATAGTAAACTTCCTTTACTTTGCTCAAATCATCATCATAAAAATGTGAATCAAGAAACCTTGATGCAACTTTTAATGCAGTAAATACTACGATATCATCGTTTTCATAATATCTTATTCCTGTTGTTCTCATGGTTTTAACCATCACACAGTTAGTTTATCTATTAATACTTCTTTGAAATTATCAAATCCTATTGCTGCATTTCTTTCCCAATTTTCTATATCTCCATCATCTGAAATCCATTTAAAAGATTTGAAATTAATATTTCTTTGTTTACATACATATGCAAGTGAATAACATTCCATATCTACAATATCACATGAATTAATCATCTCTAAATATTTGTTTGCATAATCTGTACGAGAGTTATCATATATTTGGTCTGTTGTAAAGCATTTTACTCCACTATTGGATAATTTTATTTCACAATACTTTGTTTCTGGTGTACATCCATATGGTGCAAATGGTCTTACATCTATGTTATTATAGGTAGTTCCAACTTCAATAATTTCACCAACTTTAAAATCTTTAAGATTGCCACAACTACCGAAGTTAATGACAGTATCTGGTTCTTCGTTCCATAGGATTTCTGTAAGATTTGATGCAGCGTTAGTTTTACCAATTCCTACTTGAAATATTGGTAATCCATGTACCTCTTTCAATCCACCATGTTCTAATGGTGTAGCAGATACTAATATTATTTTACTCATTAAATAACCTCTACTAATTTTTCTTCACAATCTTTCCAATTTTTTAAAAGTTGTTCAGATGTTTTTTTGTAATAATCTCTTTCTTTTTTTACTTCATGATATTTTACTTCCCATGAGTTTTCTTTCTGATTAGTACTAATAGTAAATCCCATCAATACCATAATTATTAGAAATAATACAATTTGTTTCATAATATATTTTTTAATAATGCATATAAGTAACCAACTATCCCTACCGCATTAAGTAAGGAAAGATTATATTGTTTTGTTTTCTGTGTCTGAATTGTGATGAGAATTAAACCTAATATCATTCCCATTTTTCCATAAATGGAATCAATGATAAATGGTGATATCATCATAAATGTAGTTCCTAGATATATTACACCATATTTGTATAACTTATTAAATACTTCTTTTTCTTGTTTTTGTGTGTACTCTTTCCAACGTTTCATATTAATAAGTTATTAAACACTTTACATCGTGGTCTTTTACAATACCAATATCCATTAAACATAGTTTATTAGTTACATCATAACCAATTTTTTCACATAATCCTTCTGCTGCTTTCATAGTACCACCAGTTGCATATACATCATCTACGATTACAACTTTAGGGTCTGGTCCACTCCAATTTAAATCTTGAGGAGTATATGCCATTTCAAAAGAATCTTTTCCATATTCTAATCCATAATCAACCGATAACAACTTATCGTTTCCTAACTTACCTTTTTTTCTGATTAATCGAACTCCACCACCAAATAACATTGAAAGTGCAGATGCAAATAAGAATCCTCGTGATTCCAATGCTATCCAATAATCAGGTTTAGTTTCTATGAGATTTCCCATGTCTTTTATTGCATCCATAAATACTGTATGATTTGCAAGTAATGGTTGAATATCTCTGTAAGTGATTCCCTCGATAGGAAAGTTTTCTATCTTACCTATGTGTTCTTTATAGTAACTCATGAGTATGATACACAGGTTAGATATTCTTCTATCTTTTCTGAAAATAACATATCATAAACTTCTTTACCAACTTCACTTGGTTCTATTGTAATATGTTCTGATGCATATCTTGTTGCACTCATGATATCGTGTTCTGAATATCTTGGTCTTGTTGAATCTAATTCACCATTTACATATTCTACAAATTCTTTTGATTCTAACCATTTTTGATATTGATAATCTGAATCTGCTCTTGAGTATAATTCTTCATTTAACTCTTCTTCATTTAGATTCAACCCATCAAGAAAGTTTTTAGTTCTTCCCATTTTTTAAATTCTTTAATTGTGTTTCGTTTAACATACCCCTTTTATCTGTTTTTTCTTCGGTAGGAATGGAGTATTTTTTTACTAATTCTTCCAACCAATCTTCTGTTTTATTTGCCATATAAATCTTTATTTACTATTTGAATTGCTTTATCTACGTTATCCAATGATGCCTCAATTTCTGAACCATCTGAGTATTGTAAACTCCAACTACCATCTTGTAACATTTCAAAATCTTCTTTAATCGTGTTTAGGATTTTAAGTAAATCCTTTCTCGGTGTTTTATTTGCCATAATTTCTTTTTCTTCACATCCTCCACAAGTTGTTCTCCATCCTGCATTTAATGAACCACAACCACACGTCCAAGATGCATCTACACTACCACCCATTTATCTTACTATACTTAAAGATTCAACTTCATTACACTTAACACAAACTGTTGTATCAATTCTACCTCGTACACAGGAATCATGTTCCCATAGTTCAACTAATTTTGGTGAACTACAATCACAATTTGAATCTGTTGATTTTTTATTTCTGAATTGTTTTAGATGTGGATGATTTATCCAATCTTGTTTTAAGAAGGCAATACCTGGTTTCCACCACATTGGTACTCCACTTTTTGCATTCATTATTTCTCTATCACTCATAATTTAGGTTTTATATTTACTCTAATATACGAAATTATTTTGAATTATCCAAATTATTTTCACAATTTTTTTTATGTTTGAACCAACCTCCACATTTACATTTGATATAATGTATAGTTGTTGCTATAATTGGTAACGATGCCATAGTATTCCAAATGTTTGGATGAAAGTGTTCACCACAGATTCCTAATATGTGTCTAAAAAATTCTACCATTATCCAAATATTTCTACTCTTATATCTTTCATCATTTTAAATTCCCTTCCCTTATATGAAAGAAGTTGTCTTCCTTCTGAAATCATTCTGTCCCATCCACAAAAGTACACCCAAGGCTTTCCTTCCATATTATCAATTAAATCAAGATAATGTTCATGAACATATCCATGAGCAAATTCTGGTTTATCTTCTCTTGATAAACATGGAATGAATTCAAAATTTGGTAATTCTTCTTGTATCTTTTCTAATTCTTTTCTATACAATAAATCAGATTCTTTTCGTGTACCAAAGAATAATTTTATATTTTTAAATGGAATTTTATTCTGATGAAGATAATTTATCATTGAACGAAATGGTGATATACCTGAACCTGTTGATACAAAAAAGATATCCCTATCCATTAGATTATCTGGTAAGGTAAATACTCCCATTGGTCCGTTGTAATAAAATTCATCACCAATTTTAGAATCAAAGAATAGTTTCTTACTCATTTGCCCACCTTCCAAATAGGTAACAATAAGTTCAAATTTATTTGAACCATCAGGAAAAGATGCAACTGAATAGTTTCTTTTTACCATATACTCTGGTACACCATTTGCTTCATCTGATTCTAAAAATCCTAATTGTACCAATTGACCTGGTATAAAGTTTATATTATCATAAAGAGGAGATTCAAATATGAACCTCCAATTTGATTTTGTTTCTTTTATTATATCTACTAATATTGCAACGTTCATTTTTTATTTTTTATTCTAACAATTCTATGTATCATTTCTTGAGATTCTTCAAGACTATTACAAATGTGTTTATCATGCCAAAATCCAAATAAACCGAAAAAACACCTATCATTCCATTGAACAACAAATGTTGATTTATTTTTAATTGTAGTTTCCAATATTCTAAATCTTTTATATTGATTCATATGTTATTTAGAATAGGGGGAAACTAATCCCCCTTATTCATTTGTAAATAATTGATAACCTTAAAACTGAGGGATATCATCCCCTTCAGTACTTTCGGTGTCATCCACTTCTTTGAAAAGTGGTTCACCATTTTCATCTCTTTGGTATTTCTGTACCAATTGTTTGATGTAAGTTCTTTCAGAATCAACACCACCATCTTGTGAGAAGAATGGGTAGATTGAAATTTCAGCGGCCTCGTTAAGTTCGAAACCATCGTAGATTAAACCAGCCATCTCAACAGATGCTCTGGTGGAAACCATTGAAGTTAGTTTACCATTCTCACTCATTGATTGAGTTCTAGTGTGATGAGCAATTTCTGCGATTGCTTTTAAATCATATTCATTAACTTCAGGAAACATAAACTTTAATAATCCTAATTCTTTAACATCATCAAGAACATCCATTTCGATAGTTACAAATCTATCTAAGATTGCTCTATCCATAACTCTCGTTGAAGTATATTCATTACCAATGTTAGCGGTAGCGATGAAAGTAACACCTTCAGCCACATTCACAATTGGTGAACCATCAGCCTCATCTAATCTCAAGTATCTTTGTCCTTGGTCAAGAACAGTCATTAAGATATTCCAAGCATCTGGATGAGCTCTCGATAACTCATCTAACAGAATCACTGCGTTTGGAGTTTTGATTGCCGTAACAAAAGCGGATTCTGAAAAGTATGTACCTTTCTTTTTATCAAAGTGAGTATTACCAATCAAAGTAGCTCTCGGGTCTTGAGTTGCCCCAAGGTTGAAATAGAAATCTGGTCTATCCAACGCGTTCACTAGAGCTTTGGAAGCCATAGTTTTACCACATCCACTTGGACCGGTCATCATAATATTTTTAGCTCTCACAGCACTTCTGATAAGATATTTCCATTTCAGTTCTTCCATAACCAATTCAGTTGGTTTTAGAGATACTGAACCTTTGTGGATAAAATCTTTGATTGCGGTGTGGTCACCTTTATCTTCGAATTGTACACCACCTTGGTCTGTATTCATAGGAATAACTAAGGAGTTATAAACATTCATATCAACTTTTCTGTAAGATTTCTTACCATTCTTATTGATGTAAGCTTGAACCGCCATTCCTTGATTGAAGGCTGATTTTCTTACACCTGTGGTAGCTCCTAGAGTACCAACTTTTACCCCTTGGGTATCGATTAATTTGAAAGTGTTACCAAATTGTTCAACTTTGTAAACTTCTGTGGAAACATATCCAACTTTAAATTCATTCATTTCACTCATAATTTATTTGTTTTAAGGTTTATTAATTATTAACTCATTTACTATGTAAATATACGAAAAAAATTCCATATATCCAAGTCTTTTTTCATTTATTTTTGTAAAAATAATTGGTTCATTGTTTTAGTGATTTGGTTAAGGTTTGTAACATCTACAAACTTAGCTCCTTTACCATACATTGTTTGGAAACTTCTTTTTTCGTAACTTTGAACACCATAATCTGATACGAAGTATGATAGGGTTTTGATTCCCATACTCTCAATCATCTTCACCATCTTACCAGTATGTCTTTCAGCAGAATCACCAGAGTAGTAGAAACCAGTTCCACCATAGTAAGGTTGTCCATCTGATAGATTTAAGAAGTAAGAATCCATATCATTGTTAACAGGAATAAATGATTTCATGATTGCTTCAAAACACAATCCTTCTGGTGTTGTACCATTTGGTCTTAAACCACCGAACATTTGTTTTACTTTAGAAAACTTTTCTGTTTTAGAATCGTAAGCCATAACGATATATGGTTTCTCGTTTTGAGTACATCTGAAGGTTACTTGAACTTGTAAGTTAGGAATCATATCAACTGCCTTACACATTGCAACTACATTAACCATTGTATTTTTCCACTTCTCACCATTCATAGATGAACTAGCATCTATTGATATATGTAAGTTAGCCTTTTTGTAAGAATCAACTTCTGAGAATTGGAATACGTTTTCGTTTCCAAATCCTAAAGATGAAATCATTCTCTTATCAATTCTACCAACTTTTTGTCTGTTGAAAACTGTTGTTCTATCTTCACCTCTCACTTGAAGTTTCTTACCTAACATAGTTCCAAGTTTGATTCCTTTCTGAACCTCTTCTACATAATCCATTGCAACAATACCATCACTCCAATAATCTGTTCTAGTCATTGGAAACATTTCTGATTCAAATAATCCCTTGGTCATTTTTTTAACTACGATACATTGAACAGATTGATTTCCATAGTAACCACTATTAACATCCTTACCAACTTCTTTCATTTCAGAACCACTCTCTTCAATAGCGTTTAGGTTCTTAGAATCTGATTTAGTAAGTGAAGTTTTCTGAATATCACCATCCATAAACTTCTTTTGTTTTTCTATTTTCTTTTTAAGTAAATCTTTTTGTCTATCTGAAAGTTGAACTGAGTTTGTTGAAGGAGAATTATCTTCACTTGGTTTACCTTCCATATTATCAGGTAAGTTACCAACATCCATTGAATTACCACCAGTTGGGGTTTCATCTTTATCACCACCTATTGGAGATTCACCAAGTTCTTTTAGTAACTCATTGAAATCATCATCACTCATTCCTTGAGAAGAACCACCACTACCCTCATCAGAACCTTGTTCATCAGAAGAAGAACCATCACCATTACCATTTTGTGGTTGTTGAGAATCATCTGAAGTTGGTTGGTTGATGTTTGATAAAATTACTTTGAACATCTCAATAGCAACTTCTAAGGATTGGTTTGAGTTAGATAATCTACTAATTTTATTCAATCCAACTAACTTGTAAATTTTTCTCAATCCTTTCAGAGATGAAAGTTGAGTATTTTTGTTATGTAAGTTAATTATTCTAAACATATAAGATTCAATAGTTTCATCTGTATATTCATCAGATAAGAGTGCCTTATCAATTAACTTATCATTGAAGTACTTATCGTACATTTTTCTGTAATAATCTCTGTAACCAGGTGCTGATTTAAATACGAAGTTATCGATTCTTCTATCTTCAACATAATTCCAAAGATTCTTAATAGTTTCTTGAGTATTGTAAATACCTTTCTTAATAGCCCCCTCAGTTATATGAGTAGGTATTTGAGAAGATAAATCTAATAATAATTTGAAATCGGAAAGTTTAATGTGAGAACCCTCGTGAAGTGCCAGTCCAACTGCCACATCAAAATCTTTAGGTTCTGTAATCCTACTACCAATAACAACTGATTTACCATCGGTATAAGAATCACCTCTTTCTTTAAACTTAACAGGTATAGATTCGTTGGTTACAATATTAACAAAGTTAGATATTGCTCTTTTAGAAGAAGCCAACTTATATAAATCTAGGGATTTCTTTTCCTTATCGGAAAGTTGGTTAACGATGATATCATCTGTATCGAAATCATCATACCAAAAGGAAGAATTGTTGTATTTACTCATAGTTTTAAGGTTTAATTATCACTCATTTACTTTGTAAATATACGAAATATATTTGGAATAAACAAGCTTTTTCTTATTTATTTTTTATCTGTACAAAGTTACTACCGAACCGAAGTTTTTATCGAATACTTGAATCAAGTTTTCATAGTCTCCACTCATCATTTCCTTGAGGATTTTGTTACCATCCAAATCAAGTTGATTAGATAATCTTTTAACCATTCCCATTAGGAAATATGCATTTCCTTGTGGACCTGTTAAATCAATTTCGATTCCGTTTGTTTGTTGTTTTTGCTTAATCATATATCACTTATTTACATAGTAAATATACGAAAAATAAATGAGAAATCCAAGCAAAAAGTGAATTATTTTTGTTTAAATTAATCCCTTATGATTTAGATTTTTTTTGAAAATAATCCTTCTCCAATGATTATTAGATTCACCTGATAATGAATCAAGTCCACCAAGTGCAGAGCAGTTATCAGGATATCCTATTTCTTCATCATAATCAAAATCTTCTACATCTTCTATGAATTCATACATATCAGGATTAACTCTCTCTAACTTTGGAATATCTTTTCTCCAAAGGTGTATTGGTAATTGTGTCTGAGATTTATACAAATTACTTATATGGTCATCTGGTAGGTCTTTATCTCCTGTAAATGAATGAATCATAGTTCCCATTTGTCCTATAAGTGATTGATATGTGGCAAGTGAAGTGTGTAATATATCATCTTCTTTATCTAATAGTAAATCAGCTGGCATATTTATATCCTCCATACTATGAAAAAGTTCTCGTAAAGAATTAACATTAATCATATATGATTGAGCTCCTGGTGCTTCGAATCTTCTGATATGCTGTAATCTATCATTTAAGTACCTTCCTCTTATGTTGGGTGTTGCTCTACCTAACCAAAGTATATCAAATGAGAATTTTTTAATATCTTTTATCAATAAAGGATATTCACCATTTTGAATAGAATCAATTAATGCAGTTGTTGGTCTAGCATCATCTTCTAAGAATAAAAAATACCTTAATGGATTTCCATTAGAATCAAATCTATTTTCAGAATTACTATAATCAAATTCATCCAAAGCAATCTGATACGCCTTCTGATGAGATAATGCAACTCCAATAATATTTTTAGAAAGATTTCCTGATGGGTCTATAAATGCATCTAATCTACCATCTTGTATCATAGATTTAATATCAAGTTCGTTACCCATTATAGCATCTACAAACTCATATTCTAAATCTGACCATTCCCAAGCTTTAATAAATTCTTCTCTTCTGTAACTATCCTTTTCGGATATTACATAAACTTTATCTGCTCCAAAGTTTTGTAAATTGAAATGTATATTATTTTTAGGAACTAATGACATTTATTAATTTAATAATTAATGTATTCAAAGATGGGCTTATCCTGGTTCATTCCTTTATACTTCCATCCTTGTTCAAGAAGACTTAACTTCATTGCAGCTGATGTGTACTTTGTAGAAAATTCTTTGGTGAATTTAATTGGTTGTTTCTCTTTATACATTATAATAAATCATTTGGTGTTTCTCTATATATTCGATACGAATCCTCATCAAAGTGTTCAGTAGATACCTCAAAAACGATTGAGTTCTCTTCTAATGATACCAATTGATGTGGTTGACCTCTTTCTATTAAAACAGAATCCCCTTCTTTTAGAACCCTACTATCGTGTAATCCATCTTCAACATCAATCCAATTGAACTGAAAACTTCCTTGTTGAATATACCAAGTTTCTTTTTTCTTAAGATGATAATGCATTGAAAAGTTTGCCATCTTCTTTTCAAAAACTAATAGTTTACCACAATATTCTTCATCATTGTGAATCCATAGTTCATACCCCCAAAGTTTTTCTACTCGTTTTGGTGGTTTTACATCTATTGGTATAATCATAACTTATTATTTAAATGGATGCACCCCATGGTTTAATCCAATATTCCCAAATTATTTTTCTTACTTTATTCATTATGATATCCAAATCCATTTTCTTGCCTATCAAGTTCTTCATGAACTCTCTCTAAATCATCAATGGTAGTATCTACCATCTCCCAATCTTTTTCATCCCTTGCATCTTCAAGTATAAGTAAGATTCTGTATATTTCTTCTGATAAGTTTGCCATATTATATGTAATTTAGTATAATTTTCAATTATTTTAGTTAATTATATGTTGTTAAATATAATATTTTTAGAAAAACAGTAAAAAACTATCGTTTTCCCTGTCCTCTATACTTCTTCTTGTAATTCTTTGCTTGTTTACTATTAGAAGTTTTAGATTTAGCGTGAACTCCTGGTCTCTTTTTCTTTTGAGATTTGAGAAGGTTACCTAATGTTAATGCCATTTAATTTATTTAATGAATTTTTTGTTTTTAAGTGCTCGTGCAGTTTGAATCCATTTTTTACCAATTGGATTATATACTTTCTTTCTTATAAAAGCGTTTACTGCTTTCTGTACTTGTTTTGCGATAGGTTTATAAACTGTATTATCTACAATTCTAAAGTTACCACCGAATAAGTTTTGGAATTTACCCAAGTTGTTCTGAACATCACTCCATGATTTTTCTAATAAATCATCTGGTAGAACTCTTTCTCTATTTTTGTTTCTTTCTTGAGCAACTTCTAGTGAAGTGTTTACAAATACCATGTAGGTATCATAACCTAATGATTCAGCGTATTTCTTATTCTTCTGAATCTTACTGTAAACATGACCAGTACCATCGATAATCATACCCAACCTACCAGCTTCATAGAATTGTTTCTGTTTCTTAGTAAGTTGTTTTGCTTTATCTCTGATACCACCAGGTGTTGCAGTAATTTTATCCCATAGTTCTGGCTCTTCTCTTTCGATTCTTGCCAAATCTTTTGGGTCAATACCATTATCCCTTAATCCTTTTTCAAATGCCGAATCCGAATTAACTGATTTAAGACCAGTTGAGGAAAATGATGCTTTGAGTCTTTTATCTATACCGAAAATTTCCATAGCAGTAAAGGATTTACCTGAACCAGGTCCTCCTGCCATGAAAACACATTTAAGTATCCCAGGGTCATCAACACCCTCGATAATCATTTGTTCTAATAAAGCTTCTTTTATGTTTAATAGTTCAGATTCTATGTCATACATTGAATCAATTAATACTGTTTCGGTAATCAATGATTTTAAACTCATTTTTTAATACTCCTTATTTTTTGTTGTAAAGTGAGTAAACTTTATTTACCAAAGTTGATTTTTTAACTGTTAGGTCAAAATCAACACCATGGTCTTGTTTAGCTGCATCTATTAACTGTTGTTTAGTTAATGAATTTAACTTAGATTTAGTTGGTTTACCTTTGATTGCTTGAATCACATCTTGTAATTCACCAGCTACATCTTTTAATTCTGCTTTTACTTTTTTAGCTCTTCTTTTTACAGTTTTAGCAACTTTCTTTACATCTTCTACTGCATCTTCGATTTCATCAGGAATATAATCCCCATCTCTATCGTTAATTTTTCCTTGTTTGTAGAATCCGAAATAATAAATTGCTGCTCCTATTACTAGAATAGCTAAAATAATCCAAATTGTTTGCATAATCTTCTTTTTTTTAATTAATTAATTGTTTTTGTGATATATTACATCACTACTATAAATATAGTTCTTTTATATAAACATTTGTATATCATCATTGTCATCGTACTTGTCATCACATTCTTTTATAATTCCTGAACTAGGGAATGTATGTCCAATCATTAACAATATTGCTAATATAATGTTTCTCAGTTTTGTTTGCATTTTACTCTTCACCGTATAAACTCCATCTTTTTGTTGGTTCTGGTTCTATGACCACTTCTTCAGTATCAACAACATATACAAATCCTTCTTTAGCATCCATATAAAATTGTGTTTTACCTGTATCTTGATAAATAAATTCAAGTACATCTGTTAATGAATCCAACATTACGGTGGAATTGGAAAGAGGAGTCCACCTATCTCCAGGTGGTACTCTCTTTGCAACCTTAATCTTAACTTCGTTCTCTTGTATTTGAGGTTCTTTACTCATTACTCAATTACTCTTAATACTCTACTTTCTTTTGCTCCACTTACTTTGTAGTCAATCTGAACTCCACTTTGTTCAAAATCCTTTACGGTTCTTGCTTCAGCTTCTGTTACTGATTGTGCATCTACTAAATAGATTTCTTTTACTTTTTTGTCTTTACCATTTTTAAGTGTGGCAACAACCACTTCTACTGTAACTTCGAAAAATTTACTCATAATTATTTATTTATATTAATATATATGTATTTGTTACACAAAGATACGAAAAATTTATTTAATTTCCAAATTTTTGTCCAAAAAATTCATAATTTTTATTTAC
>Ga0213861_10003606_pt1 | contig 12761 bp, 12 predicted proteins | sample PICome_4_FD_160110 | JGI IMG/M metagenome (GOLD analysis project Ga0213861, IMG submission 160110) | Coastal seawater microbial communities near Pivers Island, North Carolina, United States - PICO131 | ecosystem: Environmental > Aquatic > Marine > Coastal | place: USA: North Carolina...
ATTGGAGGTTAGATAAGCCCCTCTGAGCTTTTGTCGCAGATTTAGACATTAATTTTTAGACGCCTATTCCGAAATGCAAATTACGAACTGCAAAAAGTCATTTAGCTTAACTATTACAAATTCACTATTCATTTTTGTTTATGTTCAAGGAGGAAGCTATTTCTTAAACTTTTGCTTCCACTCCTTTGTGTCTTCTTGCATTTGACGATTCAGGTCCTCTGCCCTTTTATGCCTTTTCTCTTGCTGCTCGACAATATACTCGTTCTTTTCTTCCTTCAAATCCTGCTGTTTCTCCATCAGTTTTGCGACTTCTCCAACTTCAGAATTGTTTTTCATAATTGGCAAAATTTGAACATTAAAATTCGCACTATTCTTGTTTATTTGGTCGGCCAATTTTATGATTTCCCACAGCTGAGCTTGCATAAACACTTCGTATTTTGCCAGGTCATCTATTTTAAGTTCGGTTTTTAATGCTTTAAAATCAGTTCTGGACAAGCGAATTAGCGTGGTCGCCTTTTTAACAACATCCATCACGTTTTTCTGAATTAACTCTTCACGCAACGAATCTTTATAAAGCATTACAGCATGTTTGGCATGATAATCAACCAAACTATCCACCTCTTCAATAATTTCATTGTTCGAATATGTTTTAAACCGAATAAAATTTGAATTTGCATTTAAGAGGTAATCAATATAGCGCACATCTGTTAAAAGAGAAATATAGCTACTTTTCGAACGCTCATCATTTTGAGCCGCTTTAATGGCTTCTAACTTTTTAATTTGCACTTGCATTGAATCTCGCCAAGGATTAAGGTACTGGTCATTTAAACCCTCTCTAGGTTTAAAATAATCAAACGCGGCAGGATATTTATCCTCCATCTTCTCCGTCATGTCTTCTAAACGCTCAAGATTGGTCTCAATTCGTTCTGAATTTTTCTTGATATAAGAGATGAGTTTATCATTTTCAGCTTCAATCTTTCTAATAAACTTGGCGCTTTCTTTATCCGCCGTGCGCGTTGTTCCAAATTTTTCTTTATCAAAAGCTTTTCTTTTTTTATACTGCGTGCGTTCAAAAACTTTGTAGAGTTTTGCGTATTTAATAATTGTATCGTTCACAGCTAGTAAGGCAGGGTGTTTTTCTATAGTAATTTCGTAGATACTACCCCGTGCATATTTTTGAAGTTTTTTTCCGTTCACTAATACCATAAAGTTGTAGTAATTAATGGCCTTTACTCCAGGGTTGTATGGATTGTATGCAAATCCTTCCTCTCCATTTAAAATATATTGATGCAAAAAATCACGTGATCGAAACAAATCAATTCCTGTAATATAATCTTGTTTGGCTGGTCGATTCATTGCCAAAATTTGTTTCAAACTATCTTTTGACACAGAAAACTCTTCAATAGAGATATAATCATCTCGCAATTGCCAAATTGGGTTTATCGGACAATGATCTAATAAAAACGTATCCGGATGAATCAAAAAGAAATCTGTTCTGGGGGCCTGTACAAAATCAATTTTATCCTTATAGGCGGGTTTATCATCATATTTCTCTCTTCTTTCTTCATCTTCCTCAGCCCTATCTTCTTCCACTGCTGCGCGTTTTGCTTCCTTCTTATAAACCTTTAACGGAATAATATACTTCTTCTCTTTATACGGTTTTCGATCGATTGGTGTTCTGCCAATATAACCTGCATCCCAAGTAGGATCAGCCAAACACCATACCCCATCCAATTTCATTGCAATCCAATTATGCCCCATCTCAACAATTGTATCACCAGGACTCCAAGAAATGTCATGCATATATCCAGGAACTGTTTCGTTTTCAATTCTGGCATGATCTAACATGGCTTTCATGAGTTCTACATAACCATCACTTAAGGCCTGTTTTGACTTTAGTACGTCCCTTGGATCTAGTCCAACAAAATGTTTCTCGCTTGATAATTTATTATAATTATAGCGGATATTTGAAGTGATCCATGAATGAATCGCCGTTGCTTTGTTCTTTTGAGAAAATTCGTTTTTCGTTAGATGATCTGTTAACAAAGGAATTGAACGAGCGGTTCTCCAAGGAATTTTGTCGTCTTTTGCATAAGAATGTATGCTTAATATTGCAAGCAGGGTTAGGAGTAAGATTCGCATTAAAAGATGTTTTTCCGTGAATTTAATCGTTTTAAATAACTGATTAAAGATTTTTCTCAGAATTTTTGCAATTTTGTGTAGGGGAAATTCGTTCCACTATCGTCATCATTATATGATGACGCAAAACAAGCCATTGAAATGATTAAAAACTTACTTTTATTCTCCCTATTATTTTACGCAGGAATTGCCTGTACACAAAAGAGTACATTAAGCGGCTATTTAAAAGATGCACAAACTGGAGAGGCTTTAATTGGCGCTAGAGTTTATGTGGATTCTCTGAAAACTGGCGCCGTTGCAAATATTTACGGATTTTATAGCTTAACACTGCCAAATGGCACTTATGATATATTATTTACCTACGTTGGCAAAGAACCTACTAAAAAACGGGTTGAACTGGATGCTGATTTAGAACTTGATATTAATTTAATTCCAATGAGTGACCTTGCCGCAGTTGTGGTCACAGGCGAGAAAAAGGAACAAGAAACTACCGAAATGAGCACGGTTCATCTTTCAATGGACAAAGTAAAAACACTCCCTGTATTATTAGGTGAAAGAGACATTATTAAAACCGCCCAATTGCTCCCCGGCATTCAGTCTGGTAGTGAAGGATCAAGCGGAATTTATGTACGTGGCGGAGGACCAGATCAAAACCTCATTCTATTAGACGGAGTGCCAATTTACAATGCGAATCACCTTTTTGGTTTTTTCTCCGTTTTTAATGCAGATGCCATCAACCAAGTAAAATTAGTCAAAGGTGGTTTTCCGGCTGAATATGGCGGACGAATCTCCTCAGTTATTGATATTCGCATGAATGAAGGAGATATGAAAAAACTACATGGAGAAGGCAGTGTTGGAATTATCTCATCCAAATTAATGCTTAACGGTCCCATTTTCAAGGACAAAACATCTTATATGATTTCTGCCAGAAGAACATATATTGACATTTTAGCAAAACCAGTGATTAAAGCAGTAAATAATTTCCAAAATCCAGACAGCGACGACAGAGTGACAGGCGGTTATTTCTTTTATGACGTGAACGCAAAATTGAACCATATCATAAATCCGAACAACCGCATTTATTTTAGTGCATATATTGGAAATGATAAGTTCAATGTGAATCAACAATATCAATACGAAAGTCCATCTGATGAAAAGGAATATATAGAAGAAGCAACCGGCGGCATAAAATGGGGAAACAAAATAATGGCTTTGCGGTGGAACCATAAATTTGGTCCTAAACTATTTGCCAATACAACCCTTAATTATAGTCAATACACTTTTTCTACAGGATTTGGTCAAAAAGGATATGAAGTTGGCATGGAAAACAATGCATTTGAAGATTTTTCATTCGAATATGTGTCTGGAATAACAGATTGGGGAGGAAATATGAATTTTTACTACTACCCTGCTCCCAACCACGAAGTTCAATTTGGATTTGGAGAAACATATCACACTTTCAGACCAGGAGTCAATCAATTATCAATTAATGCGGATGGAAACTCTGTCAACCTCACATTTGGGAATGACGAGACTTATGCCCATGAATTTTACGGATATATTCAAGACGATTTTAAAATATCTAAACGGTTTATGGCAAACGTTGGAGTGCATTTTTCCAACTTTTATGTGAATGAAAAACTGCATAATTCATTACAACCAAGAGCGTCATTGAATTATAAATTAGACGAGAAATCCTCAATTAAGGCTTCTTACGCAAAAACGACGCAATTCTTGCACCTACTTACAAATACATCAATTGGATTACCTACCGACCTTTGGGTGCCCGTTACAGATAGCGTTCCTCCACAACAAGGAAATCAAATTGCAATTGGTTATACCCGTGAATTGCCAAAAGGCTACCGAATAGGCACTGAAGCTTACTACAAAACAATGGAAAATTTAATTGAATACAAGGAGGGCGCCAGTTTCTTTGGAACCACCCAAGGGTGGGAAAACTTGATTGAAATTGGAAACGGTTATAGTTATGGTGCAGAAGTATTGTTTGAAAAGAAAACAGGCAAAACAACAGGTTGGATTGGCTATACTCTTTCATGGACCAATCGAAAATTTGAGAATTTGAATGACGGCAATGAATTCCCTTACCGCTATGATCGAAGGCATGATGTTAGTTTTGTACTTACCCATAAATTTAACGACCGAGTAGATATTGGTATTGTATGGGTTTATGGAACTGGAAACGCTATTACATTAGGACTGCAGCAGTATAATAGCGTTGGTAACAATCTATTTGTAGATAATCAAATCAATCATATTGAAGAGCGGAACGGTTATAGAATGCCATCTTATCACCGTTTAGATTTGGGAGTGAATTTGCACAAAGAGAAAAAGTGGGGAGAACGAACTTGGAGTTTTGGGATTTACAATGCTTATAACAGACAAAATCCGTTTTATTTAGACATTGGCTTTTTACAAAATGGGAATGAGAAAGTGTTGAAACAAATCAGTCTTTTTCCACTACTGCCCTCTGTAAGCTATAGTTTTAAGTTTTAAGTTTTAATAAGAAATTAGAAGATGAAAAAAATGATTATAAGTTTTGCGGCCTTACTGCTATTTTTGGCTTGCGAAAAAGAAATTGAATTAAAACAAGAAGAAGTTGATCCTCGCATTGTGGTGAATTCAATTTTTACACAAGACGATTTCATTTGGATGCATTTGAGCGAAAGCAGAGATGTGCTTTATGAGGGAGAATTACCGATAATCGAAAATGCTATCCCCAAATTATTAGATGCAGATGGCAATGTAATTGGTGAATTTACCTATGATTGGTCTGGGCTATACTATTGCTCCACGGTTCTTCTAGAACCAGGCACAACCTATGGTATTCGAGTTGAAGCTGAAGGTTTGAAAACAGTTAGTGCATCATCAATTTTCCCTAGTAATATTACAGCGGCAGTTGATACGATGGCAGCACTTGATGATCAACTAGATGTTACCGTTAATTTTGCAGATAATGCTAGTCAATCTAATTTCTATGGAATCTCAATGACTTATTATGGTACTTATATTGATGAAATTGGAGATACAGTTATTTATCAAAATAAGCGTTTTGAGACGAATGAATTTTATGTGGCAAACGGCAATTCGGGAATTAATGGAGAGAAATATTCACGTGAGTTTTTGTTTTCGGACGACAGTTTCAACGGGCAGTCGGTTAATTTTACTGGAACCGTGGACAGACTGAATGAAGATGAACCGGCTGGTTATTATTTGATTAAATTGAAAAATTTGAGTGAAGATTTATTTAAATACGATTTATCCTATAAAAAATATAAAGATTCACAAGGCAATCCATTTGCAGAGCCCGTACAAGTTCATTCTAATATCACGGATGGTCTTGGAATTTTTGCTGGCTCAAATGCATACACTGATACAATTTGGGTAGAATAAAGGGTTTAAGTAAAACTAGTTTAAGAACCCCGCACAATCTATTTCTTTTGACTTTCCTTGTCCTTATTATAGGTTTGAACCATTGCAACAATTGCCGCAATTATGAATGGGGTTGTAATGATTAACCATACCACTTCCTCACTATCCACATTCTCTAAACCATTTTTAAAAGTCATGAATAATGGAAACATAAAGAGTAAAGCCAAAATAAAGAGGATAACATAAACGCCTATGGTAGAAACTTTGTGCGGTTTGGTTCTATTTCTCCATCTGAAAATTAAAAAGAGAATGTATACCACTAGCATTGAAATAATCCAGTAAACTAAAAACTCTAGTCCATTTAACCCCTTTAACGCACCTCCAGCAAATGAGATTTGTTGAAAGAAAAACACGCAAAAAATTAGGTTGATTAATTTAAGTTTCATACGAATATGTTATTCACATTTCATTATAAACATAAATGCCGCAGAATCTACTTCTCGAACTTTCACCTGTCTTTTTTATAAGTTTGAACCATGGCGCGGATGCCTAAAAACACAAGAATCCCCAAAGAAATGATCCAAGTTACATGCTCGCTTTTTATTGGGACACTTCCCCTCCCTGTTACTTCATAAATAATTAGGTAAAGTGGGATAATTAGAATACAAGTGATCGCAATCAAAGTGAAATAAATAAAAATGGAATAGACTTTATTTTTAGTTTTATTCCTCAAATATTGAAAGACAACAAATAAAATTAGAGAAATCAAGAATGCGAATAAGAGGAGTACCGCTTCCCCAATCGCCCCTAATCCAGCCAATTGTCCACCAGCGAATGAAATTTGCTGAAAACCAATTACACAAAGGAATAATGTGAATAGCCTGAGTGTCACTTTAAGATTTTAGTGCGACAAAAACTTCACCAAACTCTGCCCAAAAGCTTTCTAGTTTAATAAAATTATTCTTTAAGAATTCGTGCATTGCAGGCCAATCTGCTTTGTTGTAGATATCAACACCAGTCATACCCACAGCTATACGCGAAATGGTTTTACCATTTGTATGCTCAAATTTGGGCAACCACTTGATTTCGCCTTCTAACCGCTCTTCTAAAATGTTCTGAAATTCGGTGAATTGCTCGTAATAAAGCGCAGTGATACCGGGATCCAAAAATTGCATATCAATGCACAGTTGGGCGCTCTCTCTATTGGCCTCCATTCTGAAAAAAAGCTGTTTTATTTTAGTATTAAAGTTCATCCACATTACTTTATTCGCGTGGTGACCCCGTTCTAATTCTAGTAGTTCATTGAGAGTTCCCCAGAATTCGATTTTCAACTGTTTTTCTTCGTCTTTGCTAAACATGAGCTTTGTTTTTGGCAAAGCTATTCATTTTTAAGGATTCCATTCCTTTCAACTGATAAATATCAGTTCCTGAACAAAACATAGTCAGTTCCAAAAGGCCTACTCCACCTTACCTTTGAATAAAACAAATACCTCCAAGGTCATTAAACAGGAGGTTAAACACAAAAATCTCCTTTAAATGACTGGGGAAGATAAACAACAAAATATGGAAAACGTAGAAATCAACCAAGGCGAAATAAAAGTAAAATTCAGTGAACCGGTAATTGGTAAAGTAAGCTTTGCAGACTTAGGCATCACTAACGAACAATTGCATAATAACACTGGTTTTATGAGAATTGTATTTGATTTAGAAGGAATTGGAGAACACCACTATTTTCAAGTGCCAACGATTGAAGTTAGCTATAAAGAAAACTTAGCCGCAACGCACTGGATAGCTGAGTTCAATGGTGAAACATTGGTGGACAAAATTGATAATCATCGGCATTCAAAGGTCATATTGTTGAACCGAAAAACAATTGCGAATTTAGAGCATCATCATGAAAACAAATTAATTGTTCATGCTGAATTTCCGCAAGAGACTCATCTTATTGCAGAAGAATCATAAATAAAATTAATATCTGCAATTGCTTCTTCGAAGGTAAAATCCGCCGAAAGATGTCTTGACCGACCTTCTCCTCTTCTGTCGTAAACAATAACATAAAATCCTTCATCCGCGAAGACCTGCGCCGTGGTGGCTTCAAAACTCGCTGAATTATAACCAGGACCACCATGTAAAAAAATTACGGCTTTATCTGCAGAATCGCCAAAAGTACGGAGATATAAATCCTGTCCAAATAGCTGAACAACAGAGAAAAAAAGTCCGATTAGTAGCGTCGTTATTTTCATAGCTGCACTTGTTTATTTGTATTTTCAAATTCCGACTCACTCATCTTTTCCCATCTATTTTCATGACAGGCGATCATATCTTGAATTAGCACCATTTCCGGATATTGATTCGCCACAACTTCTTGTCGCAAAAAACGGTTACCCATTTGTTTAATTTCAATGAACACTTTTTCATCTAAAATCTTAAACCAAACATTGATTCCTACATATTTTCGATAAACAGGAAAGCCCAATTCTTTATCGTTCATTGCATTTCTATTATTAAATTTGTACCATGACAAAAGACGCAAATTTCGCACAAGGATTAATCAAAGTTAAAGAAAATGATCATTTAGCTGCAATTGAACTTTTTTCTTTGGTTTTAAAAGAAGATTCTAAAGATGCAAACGCACTTTCACAAAGAGCGGTTTGTTACCTGAACATTCAAGAGCATAAGAATAGTTTAAAGGATATAAATGCGGCCATTGCTCTAGACCCGACCTATGGTTATTACTATCAGTGTCGCGGATATATTAAAGCTAACGTAAAGGATCACGAAGGCGCTATTTTGGACTATGAGAAAGCCGTGGAACTCGACCCACAAGATAGTATAGCCTATAATAACCTAGCTTTGGCGCAAGAACAGATGGGCTGGGCGAAACAGGCGGAGTCAAACTTCAACAAGTCTGATAAGATTGCCGGAATTAAAACTGCTGAAGAACGCTCAAATGAGCGCATATCAGAAGCAGAAGAAAATAGCAATGATAAAAAGAAGGCTGCAGTTGATCCAGGATCTAAAACGGAAATTGCAAAGTCAGTATTCACTAAAAAGAATAGCTTCAAAGAATTCTTAGGATTTATTGGAAACGGTTTCAAACTAAAAAAAGATGACGAAAGCTGAAAAAGTGCAATACATTATTGATGAGTTAGAGAAATTATACCCTATGGTAGATGTTCCGCTCGACCATAAAGATCCGTACACCTTATTAATTGCTGTCTTACTCTCTGCCCAATGTACCGATAAACGCGTAAACTTGATTACCCCCATCCTATTCAAACGGGCAGACAATCCTTATGACATGATAAAAATGTCTGTGGAGGATATTAAAGAAATAATTCGTCCTTGCGGATTATCTCCAATGAAATCAAAGGGCATTTACGGTCTATCTCATATTCTAATTGACAAACACGGCGGTAAAGTTCCAAACGATATGGCCGCACTAGAAGAATTGCCAGCAGTGGGGCATAAAACAGCATCCGTCGTTATATCGCAAGCATTTGGAGTTCCAGCATTCCCAGTTGACACGCATATTCACCGCTTGTTAACCCGTTGGGGCATTACAAACGGCAAGTCAGTAGTACAAACAGAACGAGATGCAAAACGCCTCTTCCCCATTGACGTGTGAAACAAACTGCACATTCAAATTATATATTACGGGAGGGAATACTCTCCATCTAGAAGTCCAAAGTTAAGTGTGGACTATATTACACGAACAATTGGATCTAAAAAAGTATTGAGTATATATAAAGATTGATTGAAATTCAGGAATAGTTGAATAGCAATTCCTTTTAATCTTCGTAAATTTGTAAAGCTAAAAATCGAAACTATGCAAGACGTATTTATTATTGACGGAATTAGAACAGCAATTGGAAATTTTGGAGGGACATTAGCTCCAGTCAGAACAGACGATTTAGGCGCTATTGTAATGAAGGAATTAATGGCAAGAAACGCGAACTTTGATCCATCAGAAATTGAAGATGTAATTTTTGGTTGTGCTAATCAAGCGGGAGAAGACAATAGAAATGTTGCACGCATGAGTTCACTATTAGCCGGTATTCCAATTGCCGCTGGAGCTGAAACCGTCAATCGATTATGCGCATCAGGAATGGCGTCGACAATAAATGCAGCACGTGCAATTAAAGATGGAGCTGGGGATATTTACATATCGGGCGGTGTTGAGCATATGACGCGCGGGCCATGGGTAATTTCAAAAGTATCAAAGCCATTTGGCAGAGACGCAGAGATGCACGATTCAAGTTTTGGATGGCGTTTCGTTAACCCAAAAATGAAAGAACTATTTGGAACAGACGGAATGGGTGTTACGGCTGAAAATTTAGTAGCACAATACGGTATTTCGAGAGCAGACCAAGATCAATTTGCATTCTGGAGTCAAATGAAAGCAACCGCCGCACAAAAGAGTGGACGATTAGCTGAGGAAATTGTTGCCGTTGAAATTCCGCAGCGAAAAAAAGACCCAATCATTTTTGACCAAGACGAGTTTATTAAGCCAAATTCATCTCTAGAGATATTAGGCAATTTACGGGCAGCATTCAAAAAAGAAGGCGGATCGGTAACGGCAGGAAACGCATCAGGACTTAACGACGGAGCAGTTGCATTATTAATAGCAGGTGAATCAGCGGTTAAACGGAATAACTTTAAACCCATGTCGAGAATCGTTTCGGCGGCTGTTGCAGGCGTTGAACCTCGCATAATGGGAATAGGTCCCGTATACGCATCAGAAAAAGCACTGAAACGCGCAGGATTAACAATAGACGATATGGACATTATCGAAATTAATGAAGCTTTTTCGGCTCAGGTATTAGCTTGTATACGAAAAATGGGAATTGAAGATAATGATCCGCGTATTAACCCAAATGGCGGTGGAATTGCACTAGGCCATCCACTAGGAATGACCGGCGGAAGAATATTGCTAAGCGCAGCGATTGAGTTGCAAAAAACGAACAAGCGCTATGCATTAGTCACAATGTGTATCGGTGTTGGACAAGGCTATGCTACAGTAATTGAGCGCGTTTAGTTTGAGCATTTCTTCTTCTTTTTCTTCTGCTCTATTTATTAAGGATCCGATAATTATTGGTTTGATTTCCAATGTAGGCTTGTTAATAGGCAACATAGCGGGATATTGGAATTTTACAATTACTCAGTTTACGTTTATCTACGAAATTGCATTATTCACATTAATCGGTTTCTTTTATCTCTTATTTCAAAAACGTGCATACGACCCAGGGACTTTGTTAATGAGTGGTTTCTTTATTGTGGCAATTGCTTTTTTTGTTACACTTTCCATTTCTGATTCAATAGGTGAATTACCAGATGTTTTCAAAAGGACATCCGAAGGATTAATGGTAAAGGTATTTCATGAAGTGAAGCATATATGGCCCATCTTTTTTTTAATTACAATTACATCCATCATTTCATTTTTTGAGACCTCTGAAAAATATCGTGAGTTGTCCTTGCAAACCACCTTGTTTTATAAAATATTTTTAATCGCTGCAATAATTGGAGGTGGAATTTTAGTTGTATTCGTTGCTGGTATTCAAAGTAAATTGCCGATAATTATTATCGCAATTTTAGCAAGAATTGGGCTTGAATATTACCTAAATCCGGTTGGATTTAAGGAGGCTTTAAAAAAAATCAAAATAAAACTATAATTAATTCACCTCCACACCCCTTATAAATTAAGGATTCAAAATTAAATTAAAAAAAATGGTTTTTCTTTAGGGGAAGATTGTATTTGGTTTGTTATAACAGAGAGATGGATAAGAGTATTGTTTCATAACTAGGTCCATTTTAAAAGATGTTTTTTAAATTATTTGTAAAGCCCGATTTGACACAGCAAATCGGGCTTTTCTCTTTTTATAATCTTTCTGAACCTATTTCTTAATTATTTTCAACGTTTTCACGCTATCATTTTGTTGTACTGAAACGAAGTAGACTCCACTTGCTTGATTTTCTAATGAAATCGATTTATTATTCGTTCCGTTTCCACTTAATATAACCTCACCTGTAAGACTAGTGATGCGATATGAAAACTGCCCTTGGTTGCTAATGGTTAATTGCCCTTCTGTAGGATTTGGATAAACGAGCAATTGATTCGCATGCAGCGCATCCAAAGATAACTGAGTACCTAAGGTAATTGCAGCGGTAGTTGTGCATCCATTTGCATCCGTCATAACAACTGTGTATGTGCCTCCTGCTAAATCAGCTAAATCTTCTGTATCATCATCATCACCTGTTCCATCATTATCCCAATCAAAAACAAATGGAGCTAAACCAGAATCTACAGTTAGGTCAATTGAACCGTCGTCTCCAAAAAGTTCATCAGTACTTGTCAAAGTAATTTCAGGGTTAGCATATACAGCCACCCCAATAGAGTCTGACGCTATACATCCATTAACGTCCGCACCTATGACCGTATAAGTAACATCTCCCATTTCTTGTTCAAATGCAACACCATCTTCAACTCCCATATCCCACTCATACGATTCTGCACCTTCACCAGTCAAGGTAATTAAATCACCGTCGCAGTAGCCATCTTCATCAGCTGTTGCAATTACTTCAGGCAAAGCATGAATTGTCACTTCTACAATTGCCGAATCTTTACATCCAAATTCACTTTCACTTCCGATAACGGAAAATTCAACCACTCCTGGACCAGCATCTGGCACGTACGCCTCACCATCAAAAGCTTCATAATTCCATTCATAATCATCAGCGCCACCGCCAGTTAAGGTAATTTCGTCTCCTAGGCAAATTTCAGATTCACTAGCGGTTGCCGTTACATCTGGTGACTCATGAATTGTAACTGTTATAGAAAAAGGACAGTCCCCGTCATCATCAGACGTAGCCGTGTAAACTATTTCGCCCGTTCCGCTTGGCGTAAACTCAATGCCATTTGTAACTTCAACATCATCCCAAGTAATTTCACCGCCCAAAGTTGATTCGGCATAAAGTGTCAATGTTTCTCCTTCACAAATTTCTTCAGTAGATACTTCGGTTATCAATGCTAGACAAAGTTCTGTTATAATAATTTGGCCGTTTCCAGTTCGAATACCTGCAGTTGTAGATGCCTCAGTCAATGAACCTAGATAAGAAGAGCCACCAGCACCTCCGCCACCAGCTACTCCACTGCCCCAACTAGCGCCTGCACCTGCGCCACCACCATAGTAACCGCCACCGCCACCGCCACTAGCAACACTTTGTGTGCCGTC
>Ga0213861_10003609_pt1 | contig 12758 bp, 17 predicted proteins | sample PICome_4_FD_160110 | JGI IMG/M metagenome (GOLD analysis project Ga0213861, IMG submission 160110) | Coastal seawater microbial communities near Pivers Island, North Carolina, United States - PICO131 | ecosystem: Environmental > Aquatic > Marine > Coastal | place: USA: North Carolina...
AATGATGATGGCAATAACGGACAGTTGCCACAGTTTTTGAATGTTCTAACCATTTTAACCTTCATCTGGACTGGTCTGACGGTAATAATGGGCCTTTACAATTTAACGACTCAAGCTGAGCAGCAGCGATCTATTGACCAAATAAGAAACATGCCTGGTGCAAATATTTTTGGATCTGATATGACTGAAACACTGCAGATAATGCTAGATAATATTTATTTGCTGCAAGGAGTTGCAATAGGTGTAGCGATTTTTTGTGGTATCGGTGCTTTTTTAATGCGAAAATTGAAGAAAAACGGATATTACATCTATGTGGTTGCTTCGGTAGTCGGTGTGGCTATTCCTATTTCAATCATAGGCTTAGGCACTATGGGTGTCATGGTTTTAATAGGATCAATTTTTACAATTGCATTTATAATAATGTACGGTGTTAATTTAAAATACCTCCGCTAAACAATTATACCTCTTATTCGATCAAATATTTTGTATTTAGTTGAATAATGTTAATTTTGAATAAACCAAACTAAATAAAAACCAAAAATCTAATTTATTATGTCAGAAGAAATTATTGATGGAAACGCAGGAGGAACTGGAGAAGTACCTCAAGCGTTAAAAACACTTGGAATCTTAAGTATTGTTGGAAACAGCCTATGGGCACTTTTAATATTAATCGGAACGTTCTGGACTTTAGGAGCTACCGCTGGAGCTTCAATTATACCTGGTATGGGTGATGCTATCGCACTTGTTGTAATTGTTTGTCTAGTGTCGATTTTACTTAACGTATTAGGCTTAATGGGTGCAATGAAAATGATGAAAGGAAATAAAGGAGGCTTCGTACTTTATGCAGTAGCAACTGGTATCTGGGCACTTTTAATGTTATTAGCAGGAATCCAAGGAGATATCGTTTCTTTACTTTCTGCTGTTGTTTCTATCGGTTTCATTATTGCATTTAACATGCAGTTAAAGAACTTATAATAGCATATTATAAAATAGTATTTCCGCCTCAGGCGGATGGGAAAACGCCCTGATGTTATGATCAGGGCGTTTTTTGTTTCTAACAAAACAATGCTTAAATTTGTACCGAAATTTGACAGCAATGAAATTAGCATTAATTACAATAGGACTTTTAGGATTAGCATTTGCAGGAATTGCAATTAAAATCTGGGGTAAAAAAGGCGGCGAGTTTGAAGGGACATGCGCTAGCAATAACCCTATGTTCAGCAAAGAAGGTGAAAATTGTAGTTTTTGTGGTGCTCGACCAGATGAGCAATGCTTAAAGGAAGATGTAGTTGCTTGAGCTTAACTTCGAGAGCCTCAGCCGGCGCAATGCACGATCAATTCTCTGACGTAAAGCACTAGCCTCAGTCCGCATTATTCAGGAATCAAACTTTTACCGAGGACTAAACAGCCACGTCATTTTCGCGCAGGGCGTTATTCAATGAAGTCTTTTTATCCGTACTTTCTTTACGTTTACCAATAATTAAAGCGCAAGGTACTTGATATTCCCCAGCAGGAAATTTTTTCGTGTATGAGCCAGGTATTACAACACTACGTTCTGGAACAAAACCTTTCATTTCAACTGGTTCATCACCAGTAATATCAATAATTTTAGTTGACATGGTTAAAACCACATTCGCTCCAAGAACCGCCTCGTTTCCTACACGTACACCCTCTACAACAATACAGCGCGATCCTATAAAGGCATTGTCTCCAATAATAACTGGAGCAGCCTGCAACGGTTCTAAAACACCTCCAATTCCAACGCCACCACTTAAATGCACGTTTTTGCCAATTTGAGCGCAAGATCCAACAGTTGCCCATGTGTCTACCATGGTTCCAGCATCTACATAAGCGCCAATATTTATATAAGATGGCATCATAATGACACCAGATGATATATAGGCTCCATATCGCGCAATCGCATGGGGAACAACACGAATGCCCTTCGCCGCATAATCTGTTTTTAAAGCCATTTTATCATGAAATTCAAAAGGGCCAACTTCAATTGTCTCCATTTTACGCATTGGAAAATACATAACAACAGCTTTTTTAACCCATTCGTTTACTTGCCAATTGCCATCTGCTAAAGGTTCTGCTACACGCAGTTTACCAGCGTCTAATTCTGCAATTACTGTGTTAATTGCATTTTGAGTTTCGGCATTCTCTAATAAAGCTCTGTTTTCCCAAGCGTTTTCTATAATTGTTTGCATAGTCCTATGATCCATTAAATTTCGCTTCAAAGATAGCACTTGATCGATTAATCTTCTTTATTTTTGTGAAGAATAATTAACGAAATACAAAAGAGATGTTTGGAAACGGAATGATGAAAAAAATTCAAGCCATGCAAGAAAAAGCAGAGGAAGCAAAAGAGCGATTGAATCACATCAAATTGATCGGAGAAGCGAAGGAAGGTGCTGTGCGCATTGAAGTAAACGGCAATGGGGTGATAACAGAGATCTCTTGGAAGGACGAATTGCAAGGTGAGGAGTTAAAACAGTTAATTATTATGGCAGCTAATCGCGCATTAGAACAAGCCAACCGAACGAAAGAAATGGAGATGGCACAAGCCGCTAAGGGAATTATACCAGGGATGTAATTTTATAATTATCAATGTGTATTAGTCAATTATCAATTCATTCGGCTTATTGTCTTTTTACACTTATCTAAACTGCCGTTAACCTCATTTTTATTATTTTCACCACATGGATATTTTTTTACTCATTGTTGTCTCCTTTGGAGCAAGTTGGCTCACATTTTTTTGTGGATTTGGACTTGGAACCATGCTTACGCCAGTTTTTTACCTCATGTTCAAAGACATGACATTAGCCATTGCGGCAACTGCAATTGTTCATTTCCTGAATAATGTATTCAAGTTTTTATTAATGAAACGCAGCGTGAATTGGCAAGTGGCAATTCCTTTTGGTGCTGCAGCTATTCCAGCTGCTTTTTTGGGTGCCTTTTTGGCAACTAAAATTGATAATCAAATCATTTACGAATATGTATTAATTGGACGTCAAATGGAAATTGACTTGCTGAATTTTGTGTTCGGACTCATTTTAGTGGTGTTTGCATTGATTGAACTAATTCCTTCATGGAGTGTGGTGTTTTCGAAGAAGAGCTTGGCATTAGGCGGATTGATAAGTGGTTTTTTTGGCGGGTTATCGGGACATCAAGGAGCATTGCGTACGGCTTTCTTAATTAAATATAATCTGAAGAAGGAAGTGTTTATTGCCACTGGAATTGTGGTAGCTTTAGTCATTGATGTTGTACGCACATCTGTTTACGCCATCAGTTTCGATTATGCGGCATTGGGTGAAAGTTGGGTCCTAATCGTAATGTCATTAATCGCGGCGTTGGTTGGAGCAATCACAGGAAAGTTGTTTCTAAAAAAAATAAAACTTGACCTTCTCAATATAATTGTTGCCATTGCTATGTTGGTTTTTGGTGTTACGCTAGCTGGCGGAATCTTGAATTAAGATGGTAAAGAAAGAATTACGTGCAAAATACAAACTACTGCGTAAGGAACTTTCTGCAGATCAATTAGCCGAGCTTTCAACTGCAATTTTTAAGTTAACGATCCAAACTTTTGAGCTAGAAGGAAAGAAGATTAGTGCATTTTTGCCGATTGAACGTTTTCTAGAGATTAACACGTGGCCTTTTCTGGAGCAAATCAAAGCCGAGTTCTATTTACCCGTTATTATGGGTGAAAACGAACTGAAACATATCAAATACGAAGAGCATAGTCAAATTAAAGAGACCGAGTGGGGAATTCCAGAACCAACTGTTGGAGAAAGTATTCATCCGAGTAAATTAGATTTTGTGTTGGTTCCGCTTTTAGCAATCGATAAAAACGGATACCGTGTGGGATATGGTAAAGGTTTTTATGATCAGTTCTTGACAAGCTGTGCCTCAAATTGTAAATTCATAGGTTTAAGTTATTTTGATCCGATCGATAAAATTGATGATTTGCATGAGGCAGATATTCCGCTCCATTATTGTGTAACGCCAACTGAGTTAATTCAATTTTAAATGATAAAAATTTCACCAAACATAGTTTTTGGATTTGTTTTTTTTATTGTTAGCATGAGTTTCTCTGCTTGCTTGGCTTATGATAGCATAATCGAAGATGAAATTGAAGTCGAAGATGAAAAAGATGCAATTTTTTTAAAATTTGAATAAGTAAAACAGGCTTTCCTTGCACTGGCAGATCTTGTTTTAAGTGAAAACTATCAAGATGAATTTCATAATTTCATAGATACTATGGCGAATCATGAAAATAGTTTGGAGCACTTTTCAAATTTAGATTTTGTCGTTCAGTTTATTGAGTCAAAAGATATACCGTATCTATTGCGATTGAGTGGACGATTTAGCTCTGGCGCGCAAGTGACGGAGCTTATGCAAGAGAATTTCGATATTGAGGTGGACTTATCAAAGGCTTGCGAATACTTTGCTTTTAATGATTATAAATGTATTTTCAAATGTGATAGTATTCTACGTGCATATGGCTATTAGTGCGGAATGGTGGATTCAGGTAGTGATGAAAATATCATTTTTATTCACCGAGTAGCAGATGAGCTTAAGGTAGCTGAATTGGTGTCGAAAATAAGTTATGGTTATTATCGATCAGACGAATAGCAATTTCAGTTTACTATTCTCAAACATTAAGGTATTGAGTTCCTGAATTTTTTCTTCTGAGACAGATAAAGCTTCACTTGAAAAGTTGAACAAATAGCACAAGCTTCTGTTTTTTGCTTGTTGGACTGCTTATTGTTATCTTTCGGAAAATGGAAAAATAAATTTAATCTGTAAGCAATTTAAATAAAACCCGACTACACTGAATAATTAATATAAAATGAAAAAGTTAATATTACTCAGCCTTCTTATGGTATCTGGAATGACCTTTGCGTCTGAACAGCCAGATCATAGTATTTTTGATCGATTTTTAAACAAATATGTCAGTTCTACTGGTAAGGTGAATTACAAAGGAATGAAAACGCAGATGGATTCATTAGATGCGTACATCACTGAATTGAGAGGCACTTTTCCGTCAAGCGATTGGGGAAGAAATGCAAAGAAAGCTTATTACTGTAACGCGTACAATGCGTACACACTAAAATTAGTATTGGTTAAATATCCTTTAAATTCTGTAAAAGATGCTTCTTTCAGCGGGAAAGATCTTTGGTCAGTTAAATTGGTGAAACTAGGGGATAAGACCTTTACTTTAGCGCATGTTGAAAATGAAATATTGAGAAAAATGAAGGATCCCAGAATCCATTTCGCAATTAATTGCGCTTCGTATTCTTGTCCAAGAATTTGGAATCACGCCTTTACTGAAGAGAATATCAGTTCAAGAATGACAAAATTGACAAAAGAATATATCAATAATCCGAAGCATAATACTATTACCCCTAAGAAAATAAAAATTTCAAAAATATTCGATTGGTATTCGACAGACTTTGTAAAAGACGATCAAACATTAATTCAATATTTAAATAAATATTCAAAAGTTCAAATTGAATCAACTGCAAAAATTGAATATCTTCCATATAACTGGTCACTAAATGAGTAATACGATAGTTCAAAAACGGTTGAGTATTAAAACTCAAATCGATTTATTAAATCAGTCAGCAGCAGCGGGAACCTCATTCATTTCTAAAATGAAGGCTTGTGGTTCATTCCCTTTAAAACCAAAAGGGTTGGAGATTATGCAAATTAACGTTGGTTATATGTGTAATATGGAATGCACCCATTGTCATGTCGATTCTTCACCCAGAAGAAAAGAGATTACGCCCAAACATATTTTAGAAAAATGTTTGGAGGTAATTGATGCGAATCAATCAATTAAAACTGTTGATTTGACAGGCGGAGCTCCAGAAATGAATCCAGATTTTAAGTGGTTGATAGAAGAGCTTTCAAAACGCGATTTGGAAACGATCATTCGAAGTAATTTGACCATTTTAGTAGAAGGTAAATTCAAAACATATCCGGAATTTTTGGCAAAACATAAAGTAACAATCATCTCTTCATTGCCATGCTATACTGAAGAAAATACGGATGCCCAGCGTGGAGACGGTACATTTAATCGATCCATTCAAGCCTTGAAAATATTGAACGAATTGGGTTATGGCAGACAAGCTGATTTACCACTTCACCTTGTGTACAACCCAGGTGGAGCGTTTATTGCACCAAGTCAAGCGAAACTCGAAGACGATTATAAAAGAGAATTAGGAGAACGATTCAATATCGATTTTCATAATTTATACACCATTACAAACCTACCCGTGAGCCGCTTCTTGGAGTATTTAGAAGGTGAGGGTAAACTAAATGAGTATATAGAAGTTTTAGCGAATAGCTTTAATCCATTCGCGGCAACTGAGGTAATGTGCACCAATACATTGTCTGTTGATTGGAACGGAAATCTTTTCGATTGTGATTTTAATCAAATTTTGAAAATGCCAGTGGCCGTTAAAAAATCAAGAAACATTATGGATTTTGATGCCGAAGAATTGGCTAACCGCGAGATTGTATTCAATCAACATTGTTTTGGATGCACCGCTGGAGAAGGTTCAAGTTGTCAGGGATCATTGACTTAATATAAAATGAAATTTATGGGCGTATTTGTATTACTGCTTTCAGCTTCAATTTGCTTTTCACAAGGGAAAACGCAGACCGAGTATGATGCAATGCTCAATGAGGAATGTAAAAAAACAGTTCCATTGACCCCGCCGCAAGAACTGTATAAAAAAATCTTAAACGGAGAAAAAATACATCTCTTGGATACACGCGAAGGAAGAGAGTATCAAGTATCAGCAATTAAAGGAACCATTCACGTTGGATTTTTATTTTTCTCAAAAAAGATATTAGAAAAGATTCGTAAAGAAGATCTTGTAATTGTGTACTGCACGATTGGCGCGCGGAGCGAAACAATTGGTAACCGCTTAATTAAGCACGGATTCCAAAATGTTTATAATGTGTACGGCGCTATTATTCAATGGATGAATGAAGGTTTGCCCGTTTATCACAACAATCAAAAAACTGATGAGGTACATTTCTACTCCAAAAAATGGGGACAATGGCTGAACAAAGGAAAACCACGTTATTAATGCAGAAGAACCTTTTAATTGTATTTGCAAAAAATAAACTTTTTGGAAAAGTTAAAACCAGGTTATCCAAAACCATTGGTGATGCTGCTGCATTTGAAGTGTACAAAACTTTATTCCATATTACTGAACGCGAAAGTTGCGCCGTGCAAAACGCAGACGTTGAAGTTCATTATTCCCACCATATTGATGCGGAATCTTGGGTGGATTGTTTGAAGTATATCCAAATTGGTGAAAATTTGGGCGACCGCATGAAGAATGCGTTTTTAACTGGTTTTAAAGGAGGTTATGAAAATATAATAGGCATAGGCGCAGATTTGGCGGAAATTCGCCATGAGATAATCGAAAATGGATTTGAAGCACTTTCTAATTACGATTTTGTTTTTGGACCAGCTGAGGACGGCGGTTATTATATGGTTGGTATGTCTAAAAGTGAAGGGTTATATATTTTTGAAAACAAGCCTTGGAGTACCACAGAATTGTTGAACATCACTAAGCAAGAGATTGATAATAAAAGAGATACGGCTCAACTATTTGAAATTTTGAATGATATAGATACCATTGAGGATTTAGAAAAATCGGCCATTGCGCCTGATTTTTCAGAACATATCCAAAAGCTTAATAAATAACGAGTTTTTTATAAACTGCCGGATTCGATTCGAAACTAACCCGAATTAAACACATTCCCATTGGGATTGATTCTATATCCAACAGATTTTTAACGCCAAAATTTCGAATCACATTTCCACTTAAATCGATCAATTCAATTGTTTCAATAGTTGCATCTGAATGATCGGAATCAATTCTAATATAAGCGTTAGCGGGGTTCGGGTAAATGCTGATTTCGACGGATTCAGAATCGTTGATAGATAGTTCGGCAGCATATTCATAAGCTCCAATATCATAAGCTGGTCCTATTGGTCGAGGATTATTGGCAAAATCAATTTCAACCGCATCTGAAACTAAGTCCGTACCTGCGTCAATGCATTGTGAATCCTCAATTAACTGATAATTGTCAAAACCAACTCCCACAAAAATTAAGTCTAATTCATCAGCCAAATCAGAATTTTCGTCAAAACAAAGGGCTTGCCAATCGTCAAAACTTATGGTAATACCATCTCCATCATCACTCATTTTATCGTTTAGAATATTATAGGCATTTATTAAATATGCTTTACGTGTTGTTTTTTCAATTGTCTCTGTCGCTAAATAATCAACGAGCCAATCCAATTGTTCTGAATTACTGCGCAGAGCTTCGTAGTTTACACGGCCATCTTTGGCGTACATTTTAAAGAAAAAAATGCTTTACTAAAAAAATCAGCGTGAATTTGAGTAAACGAAGAAGAAGCTATGAATAAACTAAATATTAAAGTTATTAGGCGCATTAGATAAAGTATTGAAGCGTAAGATTAATCGTTTTTTTATTGGTGGACAGATCAAATAAAAGGTCCTTATAATCAGGCACTGAAAGAAAAGGGGAAACGTTATTTGAGAATCCATATCCTTCAGTCGGCATTCCAAAAAAGGAGTCTAAGTCTTCATTCATATTTTCATCATCCAAAACAGATACGGCATAGTTTCCTTTACATAGACTTTCAGGTATAGTAAATTTCAATGTTCCATAATCTGAAACAACTTGTTTGTTAATTTCAAAATTGCGATACGGATTATCCGGATATTGATTTTCGTAATTGTAAATGAAAACATAAATTTTTCCGTCTTTGTTTCGAATGTTGTCAAACAACACGGTTAGTTTTGAGTCTGCAGTACTTTCTTCTTCATCAAATGAAGCCAAAGTAAAACAGCCCGACCCTATAGCCAGAATACTAAGCAGTTTGACCATAGGTAACAGTTTTGGTAGATTTTTTCCAATGAGCAATGGAGCTATAAAAGACAATACTATAACCGATAATTAAAAATCCAACCATTGGCATCATTCCAAAATTACCGTAATTAATACATTCATTAAACGTAAAAATGAAATAAATTAAAAGCGCTGCCTCAAAATAGGTAAGTAGCCCAATTTTTTTAACGTTGTATTTGTTTTCCTCCCAGCTTGTATTTTCGTTTAGATTAAACTTTGGCGTTCTAACGAATGGTGTTTTTCGCCCAATCCAACCTTCAATGACGGCAATGCTATTATGCAAAGCTAGGCCCATAGAAATGGATAAGAATAATGGGAACAGTACAAGGAACTGTAACAATAGTTTGCCTTTGTCTTGTTTGCCGTATGAATGTGAAATCCAGTAAAAAGCACCCAAAATAAACCAACTCAACATAAAAAACGCGGAAAGTTTATAGAGGAATATGTATTCAGCAAGTTCAGGTTTAATGGCAATTACGGGCATTGATAAGAGCGATAAAAGTAGTATAAAAACGAATACAGAACTGTTCATTAAATGAAAAGTGGCGTGTAATTTAGTTCGTATTGAAAGTCCTTTGGCGCGAATCACTTTTGGTAAATTCTTACCTACACACTCAGCGGCTCCTTTCGTCCAACGGTATTGTTGCGCCTTAAATGCGTTCATTTCTACCGGAAGTTCTGACGGTGAACCTAGCTCTTCTAAGTATTGAAACTTCCATCCTTTTAATTGGGCACGGTAGCTCAAATCAAGATCTTCAGTAATGGTGTCCGATTGCCAACCCCCGGCATCTGCTATGCACGTTTTTCTCCAAATTCCGGCTGTTCCGTTGAAGTTGATGAAATGATCCCCGGCATTTCTTCCAACTTGTTCTATCGTAAAATGTGCGTTTAAGCCAAAGGCCTGCACTTTTGTTAAAAATGAATAATCGGCATTGGTGTATTCCCATTTCGATTGAACCACACCAATTTTGGGGTCTGCAAAATGCGGAATCGTTTTTCTTAAGAAATCAGGCTCTGGTAAAAAGTCGGCATCAAATATGGCAATGAATTCTCCTTTGCAAATTTCAGTTCCGTAAGCCAAAGCGCCTGCTTTATATCCAATGCGCTCAGGTCTTTTTGCATGTTGAATGTAAATGCCCTGTAATTGATAAAAGTGTACCTTTCGCGCTGCAATTTCAAAACTTTCGTCGTCCGAATCATCCAATACTTGGATTTCAAGTTTGTCTTTTGGATAATCAAATGCGCAAATGCAATCAATAAGCCTTTCCACAACATAAAGCTCATTGAATAATGGAAGTTGGATCGTAACAACTGGAAGTTCTTCGTCTGACAGCTCTGAAACAGCGTTTTTTTGGCGCTTTTTATCACGCAAATAATTAATGATAAGGCTCAGTTGTATGAGACTGTAAATGAATATAAAACAGATTGATAAAGTAAATATCAATAATATGGCGACCTTCATAGGTAAGAATAAAAAAGTTTGGACGAAGTTCTCTTTTCAAACTTACACATTTTTGGTGTTAAAACGTGAACGGCGGGATCTATTGATTCTGTCGTATTTATTTCCCTTTAAGGTGCAATTTCTATCGCGCCCATCATGTTGTCGCTAATTCGAATGGAAATATCCTCATTTTCGGCGCTACCATGATAAAATGGTTCCGTCAATACGTCTACTTCATTTCCAGGTTTTTCTAGTAATTGATAGATGTCAATATTGAAACTTAATGTATTTGATTCTTTCTTGGAAATCACAAATTCATGTATTAATGAAAGTGTACGATAACTCAATTCGCGCCCAGTATGATAGGCAAATATTCCCTCAAATGAGCCGTCTAAATCTGTGTCGTATCTACCTTCATTCATGATGAATCGATACATGCCAGCCCATCCCCAATAGGTGTTTTCAATTGTATTCAAAGGATGTCCTTCTTCTGAATAGTTTGCAGGATCAGCTTCATTCAGTTCCTTTTTAACGCCAATTCCGAATTGAATGGACTCGTAATTTCCATGTGGCACTCTAAAGTCTAATGTAGATTTTCCAGTTGCATCAAATTTAAATAATTCGATTTCACTCACGAGTCTGCCGTCTCCGTCTGAATTAACAATTGTTATATCCGATAAGTAAAACTGGAATGATTCAAATATAATGTCAATGTCACTGGCATTTCTATAGACATCATTAATTGCATAATTCGCATCATTAACCTGTGTTTGAAAAGACATTGTAAAATCAGAATCTATCTTTTCTCCATTCTTTTTACATCCTGTTGTCCCAGCAAAGAGTATGAGAAGAAGGCTTAGTGTTGAAATGTATTTTGTTGCTATTTTCATAATTCGTTTGTTTAATTGACGAGTGCAAAATGGTGTTTGCACCCCTCAAAATAGATTTATTTCTTTATTCTTCAAAATGAAGCATCCACTTCATTGTACTTGTTTTGTCTTCAGCATCCTTTACTGTAAAGTATGCCCAAGCCATTTCTGGGGCTGAATCTGGAACCATAAAATGCTCGTGAAAAGCATATGTTATTTCAGTTGTTGTTCCCGTTTTCATAAAGTCAAACGCATGACTATGGTTCCCGTCTGCATCTCCTATCATTACTGTATAGTCTTTTAATCCTTGATCATCCCCAAAAGTCGCCATAAGGTGAACTTCATTCCCCCAATTATGCATGGAGTGTTTTGCCGGAGCAGAGATTTCGATTGTTGGATCTTCTTTATCTTTATTACAAGACGTACTTGTGAATGATAAGGCTGCTATTGCAATGATAACTGTTATTTTACTAGAATATTTCATTTTTAATGTTTTAAAAGGTATAAATAATACCGGTGTTGATTTTCTTTTTTGTTAATAATTGAGTGTAACCGTATAGGCTACTTTTATAGGGTTTTTGGTATTCCAAAAATGCCTCGAAATGTTTGGTGAACAATTGAAGTTTACCATTACCGAACCAAACGTTCCCTCCAGTATCATAATGTTTGAATGGAAGCTCGTTCGGATTTAATTGTGATTCAACCATCATGGCATGTTCAAAATAAGTTCCGGCAGCAATTCGAATAGTGAAGTGCTTAAAACTTAAATCTGCGAATAGGTTTAACGTTCCGTTAGTAGTGGTTCCGTATCTGTAATTTTCAGAATCAAAACCATTTCTTTTCAGATTTATATTTGTCGTTAAACCGATAAAATTCCGCTTGGCGGCATAGGCTATAAAGTCAAGCATATCTCAACTGCCAGAGCATATTTCACGGTAGGTTGGTTTGCCTGGAGCGGTTCCTCCTGTGTAGCCAGGTTCTAGGGCTATTATTCCTTTTAAGCGTTGAATCACTGCTTCAACGCACCAAAAACATCCGCCACCAAATGTGGCTGTTTAAATTTTACTCATGATTGTTCTAGTTTTAAGGCATCAGAATTAATGCAATAACGCAATCCACTGGGTGCTGGGCCGTCTGGAAAAACATGCCCTAAATGTGCATCACATGTGTTGCAAGTCGTTTCTACTCGAATCATTCCGTGCGATTCATCTTTGATATAGTTTGCCGCATTTTCAGCAATCGGTGCGGTAAAACTTGGCCATCCTGTACCTGATTCGAACTTAATGGTTGAATCAAAAAGAGGGGTGGCACAGCAAACACAATTGTATTTTCCAGCTTCGTGACTTGAACAATATTCGCCGCTACCAGCTCGTTCGGTAAAAGCAAGGCGCGTAATTTTAAATTGATTCTCAGTCAAAATTTCGCGCCACTCGGCCTCCGTTTTCTCAACTCTTCTTTCTGGTGCTGGCGTTCCGTGATTTGCG
>Ga0213861_10003615_pt1 | contig 12749 bp, 15 predicted proteins | sample PICome_4_FD_160110 | JGI IMG/M metagenome (GOLD analysis project Ga0213861, IMG submission 160110) | Coastal seawater microbial communities near Pivers Island, North Carolina, United States - PICO131 | ecosystem: Environmental > Aquatic > Marine > Coastal | place: USA: North Carolina...
ATTCTTTTAAAATCTTGGCGATCTGTTGTGGTGAAAATTTACTTCGTCTCATAATACTGTTTAAATTTATGAATTATTATTCTACTTTTAAACAGTCCTGTTTTTGGGGAAGCTTACATCGATTCAGCATGGAAAACTCTATTTTATATATGACCATTACCCTTGGATTGGATCATTGTTTTGAGACACTGCTCCTGCCGATTCTTCAAAAATAAAAATGACGAAAGTAAACTGGGAAGGCTGGACAAGTCGTGAGGTCTATATTAATTTTGACAAGGTCGATTACCGAAAAGGTAAAAATCTCTACTTAAGAAAAGTACTCAAAAAGAATGATACGACAATTTGGTACACCTCACTTCCACGTCAAATAATTAATGATTCATTAACACATCCTAGAAGAGAAGATAATTTGGGGCCTTTAAAAAATTAAAAAGCGGTTATTGCAACAACCACTCAATATTCTTATACGGCAAGTCGAAAACTTTACCTAAAATTTGGCTCGTTAATTTTCCTTGATAAATATAAACACCGCTTCTAAATCCGTGATCTTTCATAATCATTCCTTTGCAACCGCCTTGTTCACCCATGTCTAATAGAATCGGTGAAAAGATATTACTCAGTGCAATTGACGCTGTTCTAGAAACCCGCGAAGCGATATTTGGAACACAATAGTGAATTACGCCGTGCTTTAAATAAGTGGGCGCATCATGATTGGTAACGCGAGACGTTTCAAAACATCCGCCTTGATCAATACTCACGTCCACAATAACTGAACCGGGCTTCATATTTTCCACCATGGTTTCGGTAACTACACACGGTGTACGACCGAATGGTGCACGAATAGCTCCAATCACAACGTCTGCACGTTGTAAGGCTTTCATTAATATTTTAGGTTGAATCACTGAGCTATACACTCGGCTACCAATGTCATTATGTAAACGCCGTAATTTAGAAATTGAGCTGTCAAACACTTTTACTGATGCGCCTAAACCTAAAGCCGTTCTACAGGCATATTCCCCCACAGTTCCCGCTCCTAATATCACAACCTCTGAAGGTTGAACACCAGCAACGCCACCCATCATTATTCCTTTTCCTGTTTTATAATCAGACAATAATTCAGATGCTATCAAGATGGAAGTATTTCCTGCAATTTCACCCATAGCTCGCACAACAGGGAAAATGGTATGCTCGTCTTGTATATAATCCCAGGCAATGGCGGTAATTTTTTTACTCATCAAACTCACCAATGTCTTTTTTGGCTGCAAGGTCAATTGAAGTGCAGAAATCAACGTTTGATTTCCCGGCATCATTTCAATTTCGTCGTCTGATGGCGGTGCTACTTTTAAAATTAAGTTTGATTGAAAAACTTTGTCTCTTTCATAGGCTATCTCTGCCCCTGCTTCTGAATAATCAACATCTTCATATCGAGATGATTTTCCTGCACCACTCTCCACCACTATATGATGTCCATTATTTACTAGAAATTCCACGGCCTCTGGGTTGAGCGCTACACGGCACTCTTGGTAAGTCATTTCTTTCGGAATGCCAATTGTCAATTTTCCTTTCTTCCTACTTACGGCCAACATTTCTTCTTGTGGCAATAAATTCCCTTCTTTCATCAATGCTTTCAGCGTTTCCGGATCAGTAATCATAATTCTAAATGGATTATACGTACATCATTATCTAGTTCAATATGAACAGATACGCAATTTTCAGGAATAAGGTTATCAATTCGTTCCGGCCATTCTATGAAACAATAGGCATCTTCATCAAAGATCTCTTCAACTCCGATATCTAACACCTCCATTTCATCTTCAATTCGATAAAAATCAAAATGGTACACTTTCCCATATTCAGGGGAGAAGTATTCATTAATAATTGAAAATGTGGGGGAAGAAACATGATCTTCAATAGACATTTGGGCTAACAGACCATTTATGAAAGTTGTTTTGCCAGCTCCCATCTCTCCATGAAAAGCGACCATTTTACGGTCACCAAGTGCGGCAATAAATTGAGGAGCCACTTTTTCTATATCCCCCAACCTCGATAAAACAAACTTCATTATCCTGCTTTTACCAAAGATAAACCAAAAAAGTTGAGCTCAAAAATTATTTCGCTGACAATTCTACAAATGGAATAATAATTTCTTCTAAGGAAACACCTCCATGCTGGAATGTATCCTTATAGTAATTGGCGTAATAATTAAAATTATTTGGATACGCAAAAAAGTCGTTTTCCTTGGCAAAAATATAATTGGAACTTACATTCGTTTTTGGCAGTTTTATCGCAGCTGGATCGCTTGATACAATCACATCTTTCTCGTTAAAACTTAAGTTTTTACCCACCTTATAACGCAAATTTGTATTGGTATGTTTGTCACCTACAATTTTCACGGGCGTATCCACTCTAATGGTTCCATGGTCTGTGGTTAAAAAGGTTTTAATCCCTTTTTCAGAAATTTTTTTGAAAATATCTCGTAATGGTGAGTGATTAAACCATGACTTTGTCAATGAGCGATAAGCCGATTCATCATCAGCTAACTCCTTAATCACTTCCATCTCAGTTCTCGCATGCGACAGCATATCTACAAAATTGTAAACAATTACATTCAAGTCATTTTGCAGTAAATCGTTAAATCTATCCACTAAACGCTTCGCAAAATCCAATTTTACCACTTTATTATAAGACATTTTTACCTGCTTATTATTCCGTTTCAGATTTGCTTTTAAAAGCTCAGCTTCGTGCATGTTTTTTCCACCCTCATCATTCTCGTTCAACCATAAATCTGGATGTCTTCTTTCAATATCACTTGGCATCATGCCTGCAAAAATTGCATTTCTTGCATACTGCGTAGCGGTTGGTAAAATAGAATAAAAGACTTCTTCTTTTTCTACATTGAAATATTCGCTAATAAGCGGTTTTAACACGGCCCATTGATCGTATCTTAAATTATCAATTACAATTAAAAAAACGGGTTCTTTTCCAACCGAATCAAATACTTTTGACTTTAATAAATTATGAGACATAAGCGGCGCATCCTCATCTCCATCTATCCAATCGCGGTAATTATTGTCAATGAATTTGCAAAACTGGGTATTGGCGTCCTTTTTCTGCATGGCAAAAATCTCTTTCATGCCCTCATCATTTGATTCTTCCAACTTCAATTCCCAACTCACCAATTTTTTATAAATATCAGCCCATTCATCAACATCTAACCGATCATTCAGACGCATCCCAATTTGTCTAAATTCTACTTGGTAATCATGCGTATTTTTTTGACTGACCAAATCCTTTTTCAGCAAATTCTTTTTTAACGACAATAAAATTTGATTAGGATTTACAGGTTTAATTAGATAATCAGAAATTTGACCTCCAATTGCCTCCTCCATGATGTACTCTTCTTCACTTTTTGTGATCATTATCACGGGTACACTCTGATTTTTCGCCTTAATTTTAGCTAAAGTTTCCAAACCATTTAAACCCGGCATATTCTCATCTAAAAAGATGATGTCATAATGCTTTTCATCAGCCATATCAACGGCATCAGCCCCATTGTTGATTGTGTCAATCTCATAGCCTTTCTGCTCTAAGAACAAAATATGCGGCTTAAGAAGGTCTATTTCATCATCCGCCCAAAGAATTCTTGCTTCCATCTCTTTATTTTTAGTTAGTTTTGGTGTGTTAAATTAATCATTTGAAATTGCATAGTAGCACGCACAACAAAAGAAAAATTATTAACGATCCGGTACATGGTTTTATTACAATCCCGGACGAATTAATATTTGATTTAATCGAACATCCTTTTTTTCAGCGCCTTAGGCGAATAAAACAGTTGGGACTTTCTCATTTAGTTTATCCTGGAGCCAATCATACTCGTTTTCATCATGCACTTGGTGCTATGTATTTGATGGTTGAAGCAATTGATGTCCTGAAATCAAAGGGAGTAGCTATTACGCCAGAAGAAAAATTGGGCGCGGCAATCGCTATTCTTCTGCACGATATAGGTCATGGTCCTTTTTCGCATACGCTTGAACATTCTTTGCTAAACGAAATTCATCATGAAGAAGTATCGTTGCTATTTATGCACCGTTTAAATCAAGAATTTAATGGAAGATTAGATTTGGCGATTTCAATTTTTGAAGACACCTATCATAAATCTTTTTTAAATCAATTGGTTTCTGGTCAATTAGATATGGATCGTCTCGATTACTTGCAACGCGACAGTTATTTTACAGGAGTTTCAGAAGGTGTAGTTGGAAGTGACAGAATTATTGCCATGCTTAATGTTTCTGATAATAACTTAGTGATTGAAGAAAAAGGTATTTATTCCGTAGAGAATTTCATAGGCGCTCGGCGAATTATGTATTGGCAAGTTTATATGCATAAAACAGTCGTTTCTTCAGAATTTATGTTAACCAGTATTTTAAAACGTGCTAAGCATCTTTATAAACAAGGCATGGATTTGTTTGCTAGTCCAAGCTTAAAAGTTTTTTTAAAAGAGGACGTAACTTTTGATGACTTCAAACAAAATGATCAATTATTAGAAAACTTCGCATTAATAGATGATAGTGATATTAGCACGTCTATTAAAGTGTGGCAATCTTGTCCTGATAAAATTCTTTCAAAATTATGCAAGGACATAGCATCAAGACATTTATTTAAAACAATTATCTCAAAGGAAGCTTTTGACGCGCAAGTGGTTTCAGATCTCAAGAATAAAATCCAGACTAAATTTGGAATTTCTGATGCCGAAACGCATTATTTTTTAAAAAGTGAAAAATTGATAAATAGTGCTTATGACAAAAAGTACAAACAAATCAATATTAAGCTCAGAAACGGCAAAATCCTTGACTTGGCAAAGGCTTCTGACAATCTTAATATTTCAGCCTTATCTACTCCAGTTGAAAAATTTTATCTTTCATTTACAAAAACAGATTAATTTTTTTAACGTTTTATCAAACGATTTGTTGAAAACTTCGTCTATTAGGGTACCCCTTGGCAGTATTAATTATTAATTTTAACATAATGGAATTTTCAGCACAGCAAATTGCGTCCTTATTGGAAGGGGAAATCGTAGGTAACCCAGACACTACGGTAAGTGGTTTATCAAAAATTGAAGAGGGCAAAATAGGTACCTTGTCATTTTTGGCGAACCCAAAATATGAAGATTACATCTATACAACTGAGGCATCAATCGTGATTGTAAACAAAAGCTTTGAACCTCAGAAAGAAATCAATTCAAAAGTCACCTTAATTAAAGTAGAAGAAGCATACAGTTGTTTTGCCAAATTATTGGGCATGTACGATCAGGCTATGGCAAAAGCTCCAGAAATTGAGCAAATGAGTTTTGTTGCTGATTCTGCAACTGTGGGGAAGGATGTTTATATCGGTACATTTGCATACATCAGTGCAGGAGCTATAATTGAAGATGGCGCGCACATTTATCCAAATTCATATATTGGCGACAATGTAAAAGTAGGTGCGAATTCCAAAATCTTTGCAGGCGTAAAGATTTATCGTGATTGTGTTATTGGCAAATCATGTACAATTCATTCTGGTGCGATAATTGGAGCAGACGGATTTGGATTTGCACCAAATTCTGAAAATAACTATCAGAAAGTACCCCAAATTGGGAATGTGATTCTGGAGGATCATGTAGAAATAGGTGCGAATACCTGTGTAGACAGAGCCACGCTTGGTTCAACGATTATAAAAAAAGGTGTAAAGCTGGATAATCTTGTTCAAATTGGGCACAATGTTGTGATTGGAGACAATACCGTTATGGCTGCGCAGGCTGGCATTGCAGGTTCAACAAAATTGGGCAAAAACATGATGGTTGGCGGTCAAGTTGGTGTTGTTGGACATATTAGTTTAGCAGATGGCACAATGATTGGAGCGCAAGCCGGTGTGCCAAAAACAATTAAAAAAGAAGGTACAATGCTTTTAGGTTCGCCGGCATATGAAGCCGAGGAATATAAAAAGTCATATATGGGATTCAGAAGATTACCACAAATCTTGGATCGCCTAAGGGAGGTAGAGAATGAATTGAAAAAATTAAAAGAAAAATAATCTTAAGTCGAATGGCTGACAAGCAAAAAACACTTAAAGGAGAGATCACCCTTTCAGGGGTAGGACTTCACACTGGAGAAATTGTTAACCTAATAATTTATCCCGCACCTGAAAATCACGGATACAAATTTCAACGTGTTGATTTAGAAGAAAAACCGCTTATAAAAGCAGATCCTGACCATGTCGTTTCTACCGCACGCGGAACCACTCTTGAACAAAACGGAGGAACTGTTTATACAACTGAGCATGTTTTAGCGGCACTTTATGCCATGCAAGTTGACAATGCCCTCATTACCTTGGACGCTCCTGAAGTACCTATAATGGATGGCAGTTCTTATCCGTTTGTTGAAGCCATTCAGAACATTGGTTTAGAAGAACAAAATGCTGACCGTAATTACCTTATACTTGATGAAAACATCAAATGGGAAGATGCGGAGAAAGGCATTGAGTTTTTGGCTATCCCAGATGATCATTATCGACTAACGGTAATGGTTGATTATAATTCACCTGTATTGGGAACGCAGCATGCAAGCATGTATAACATTACTGACTTTGCAGAAGAAATTTCGAAATGCCGCACGTTTGTTTTCTTGAGAGAGTTGGAATACTTGGCTATGAATGACCTAATTAAAGGAGGGAATTTAGACAACGCTATTGTATTGATCGAAAGAGAAAATATAAAACAAGAAGAATTAGATCGTTTAGCAAAGCTTTTAGGTAAGGAAGACCTTTCAGTAACAGTAGATGGAATTGGAACGCTGAACCATACCAAAATGCACTTTGAAAACGAACCTGCTCGACATAAATTATTGGACATTGTTGGTGACTTGGCTTTATTGGGTCGTCCTATTAAAGGACATATCCTTGCAGCAAGACCAGGACATGGTGGAAATGTACGTTTTGCCAAACTTTTAAAAGAGCATGCACGTAAAATGGAGAAAAGAGGGAAATTCTTTGACCTCGAAAAAGAACCACTTTACGATATTGTTGCGATAGAAAAAATGCTTCCTCACCGCTACCCTTTTTTATTGGTAGACAAAGTGATGGAAATTACGGATGATGGCATTGTTGGTGTGAAAAACATTACAATGAATGAACCTCAATTTACAGGTCATTTCCCCGGCAATCCAATTTTTCCTGGTGTTTTACAAATTGAAGCTATGGCTCAAGTTGGCGGAATTTTCGCCCTTGATAAAGTGGAAGATCCACATTTGTATTCAACTTATTTCATGAAAATTGATAAGGTAAAATTTAAAGCAATGGTTCGTCCCGGCGATACTCTTATTTTTGACTTGAAATTACTGTCCCCTATTCGCCGCGGATTGGTTAATATGGGTGGACAAGCATATGTGAATGGAAAAGTAGTTATGGAAGCGGAAATGCTTGCACAAGTCGTGAAAGATAAAACTGAATGATAAGTAAATTAGCAAATATTAGCCCTGAGGCTAAAATTGATGACAATGTCACTATTGAATCGTTTTCTACCATTTATGAAGACGTTGTTATTGGTGAAGGGACTGTAATTGGTCCAAATGTCACCATTTATCCGGGAGCAAGAATAGGAAAGAACGTTCAAATATATCCCGGCGCAGTAATCTCTGCGGTTCCTCAAGACCTCAAGTTTAGAGGGGAATATACCACAACTGAAATTGGTGATAACACCATTATTAGAGAGTGCGTAACAATTCATAGAGGAACAGACGATAAATTGAAAACCTCAATTGGCAAAAATTGTTTACTCATGTGCTATGTGCACATTGGACACGATTGTACAATTGGTAACAATGTAGTTATTGCAAATAGCACGGGCATCTCTGGTCATGTGACTATAGAAGATTGGGCAATAATTGAAGGCATGTGCGGGGTGCAACAATTTGTAAGAATTGGTAAACACGCTTTTGTTGCAGGAATGACTAGCGTACGCAAAAATGTGCCTCCGTTTATTAGAGCTGCTAGAGAGCCGCTAACATATGCTGGTGTAAACGCTATAGGCCTAAGAAGAAGAGGCTTAACTGCTGAAAGTTTGAAAATGATTGAGGACATTTACCGCAATTTGTTTATTTTAAACAATTCTGTAAGCAATGGTGTTAAATCTATTGAATCAGAAATACCAGATTGCGAAGAAAAAAGGATCGTCCTAGAATTTATTGAACAATCAAAAAAAGGAATTATAAAAGGTCCTTTGTAAAAAAGAAATTATGGCAAATACTTCAGATATAAAAAATGGCTTGTGCATGATCTACAATGGGAAAATTGTTTCCGTTGTTGAGTTCCAACATGTAAAACCAGGAAAAGGACCGGCGTTTGTGCGGACTAAATTAAAGTACATTGAATCAGGAAAAATAGTTGACAATACTTTCTCAGCTGGACATAAAATTGAAGTTGTTCGAATTGAGACAAGAAACTATCAGTATTTGTATCCTGAGGGTGAAGGGTTTTACTTTATGAACACGGAGAATTACGAGCAAATTTACATTGAAGGAAAAATGATCGACACACCTGAATTCTTGCAAGAAGGTGCGGTTTGCACGGTTCAGTTTCATGCGGAAGAAGAATTGCCGCTAACTGTAGAATTACCTTTTTATATTGATTCGGAAGTAACCTATACTGAACCGGGCGTAAAAGGTGATACAGCAACAAATACGCTTAAACCCGCAACTATTGATACTGGTGCAGAAATTAAAGTGCCTTTGTTTATAAATATTGGCGATAAAATTAAAGTTGATACGCGTAAAGGAGAATATTCTGAGCGAATCAAATCATAAGATTTATACGCATTTTGACCCGTCATTCGCCTTTGCGGAATGACGGGTTTTTTATTGACTTAATCCACTGAATTTAACATGACGTTGAATCATATATTTATCGGAGATCCATCTGCAAAAAAGCTGATTATATTCTTGCATGAAGGGTTAGGTTCAATAGCCCAATGGAAAAATTTTCCTAAATTAGTTTGTACGGCAACAAATAGTTATGGTTTAGTCTACGAGCGCCATGGTTAGGGAATCTCGGCAGGTTCACTTTTGAATCGCAGCACCGATTATTTGGAGCAAGGCGCCGAAGAATTGGCTAAGGTCATTGAAAAATTGGTGCCAGCGAAGTATGATTTAATTTTATACGGCCATTCAGATGGAGGGAGCATTGCATTAACTTATGCGGCAAATCATCCAACTAAATTAATCGGCATCATCACAGAAGCTGCTCATGTTTTTGTTGAAGATATTACTGTCGAAGGTGTGAAAGCAGCACTGCCCTATTTCCATAAAGGAAAATTTGATGGATTAAAAAAATATCACGGTGAACGTTATAAGGAAGTTTTTATGGCTTGGAATAATATTTGGCTAAACCCTGCATTTAAAAGTTGGAATATTTGCGATTTATTGAAGCAAATAAGCTGCCCGCAGCTTATTATTCAAGGACAAGATGACCAATACGGCAGCTTGAAACAAGTGGAAACCATAGCGGAATTAACATGTGGTAAATCGACGATTTTTACACCTAAAAATTGCAATCATGCACCACACAAAGAAAATGAAAAAGAAATATTATCAAAGGTAACCCTGTTTTTAACTGCATTTAATTAAACCTCAATGAACTCAATAGAAGAACATATTAAATTTGAAAAATCGGGTCGTTTTTTCACTTATGGAAATCCAAACACCGCCGAACATCTATTAGTTGCCTTACACGGTTATGGTCAGTTGGCTTCTTTCTTTATTCGTAAATTTCATGCGCTCGATCCCAATAAATATTTTGTGGTTTGCACAGAAGGGTTGCACCGCTTTTACCAAAGCGGAACAAGCGGTCGTGTTGGCGCATCATGGATGACAAAGGAGGATCGTTTGACAGATATCGAAGATTATATTTCATTTTTGGACGCCTTAATGGTGGACTTAAATCGCAACTATTCTTTCTCAGTTAAAACTTTACTCGGATTTTCTCAAGGTGGAGCTACAGCATCTCGCTGGATTGGATATGGAAACCACGAATTTGATTATTTTATGCTGTGGGCAGCAGTATTCCCCCCAGATATGGATCCCGAATCAAAATTAAAATTCTCGACATCAAAAAACTATTTTATTATTGGAACGTCAGATCAATATACTACAATTCAAAAAGCCGAGGAGTATCATAAAGTGTTAAACAACGACTATATCCAATTTGAATTCGTTAAATTTGAAGGTAACCACTCCATTAATTCGGAACTTCTGATAAAACTATTGAAATGAAAACACTTTTGAGCGCATTCAGTTTGTTTCTGACACTTGGTGTTTATGGACAATACGATATAGAAGATATAAAAAATGACTCAACCGAATCACGCCAAAGCATTAATTGGTTTGAGCAAAAGCAAAAAATTTATGTAGGTGGCGAGGGTAACCTCTCTTTCAGACCAGGACAAAGTTTTATTTACTTCTCCCCTTTAATTGGATATGACATTACCCAGCGATTTTCTGCTGGTATTAGCACCATGTATCAACTGTTAAGATTCCGAGACGTTAACGCAACTTACAATTTTAGCACAGTTGGCGGTGGCATATTTGTGCGTTATAGACCAATCGAACAAATCATTTTACAAACTGAATTTGACCTTTATAATACAGTTGATTTTCAAAACAATCCATTAGAGGATCGTATAGTTGTTCCTGCGTTTATGGCTGGTGCGGGTTTTGCCAATCGACTTGGAAACAGAGCCTATTATCAAATTATGCTGATGTACGATTTTATCGGCGATCCAAATATGCCATTACCATGGCTACTCATACCAGAGCTTCATCTAAAAATGGGGTTGGTTTGGTATCTAGGTTAAAGAAATAGACCCGTCAATATACAACGGATTCCTCCACCACCAATTTTTTCAAAAAGGCGTACATCAACCACTACCAGCCTAGAAAACTTTTCAATTGTTGTGATTTGGATCGGTTTTAAAGATTTATAAGCCGTTTCGCTTAGAACTAAACAGGATTCATTCTTCGTGTTTTTAACTTCGAAAACATTTGCTGCAAAGGCATTCATTTGAGGATAAGAAATTGGAATCAACTCTTTCCCTGTCTTTTCTAAGGCAATTTTGCAAAAACTTTTTTCTAATTGATTTTGGATCGAATCTAGATTAATAACGGCATATTTTTCTGCAATTGATAGCATTACATTGGTATGATAAATAGAGTTTCCCTTTAAATCCAAACTTTCAAATGAAATTGGTTTGTATCCAATTTTAGCACAATACCATTCAAAAAGGCGAATATTTGTTCGGTCCGATTCACACGCAAATGCTATTTTAGAAAAATGATCAAAGATGATGGAACCAGTCCCTTCTAAAAAAAATTGTTGGACTGCTTGATTGGTTAAATCAATCAATTCATTGCCATTCGTCACTTCCATCACCCAGTCTGCAATGTCCTTTCGAACTTCATTCCGACGGCTTTTGGTAAACATGGGGTAGAGCGTAACTCGACCCTTAGGATCGGATGAAATCCAGTTATTTGAAAATACCGCATCAGGTGATGATTCTTCTTGATCTTCAAAAATTTTATAGGCTATTCCATTTTGATTAAACACTTGCAATACTTTTTCAAAACAATTATCCACAACAGCTTTCAAATTATTTATACTTGAATTATTTTGGAAGTGATTTGAATGCGCCGTTTCAGAATTGAAGCCAAAATGCTTCGGTTTTACCATCAACAGCAAATTCGGTATATTTGATCTTAATTTATCTGACATTATGCGCTTATTTACGATTCTATTCTCCCAATTTATGCTTCAAGCTTGCTCAGGAGAGAAAAATACTGAAAATAGTTCCAATAATGATATAATTGATACTTTATCAACTGTAGAAACAGGCACCATAATTACTGAAATTATTCCCGAACCTGACCCCATTTACACAATAGATACATTAGAACAACGATTAATAGATAGCGGATTAGTCAATATTGAAGCAATAATACCGGGCATATTAACAGATGTAAGATATTCAGATACGAATAACTTCATGAAAACAGATGTTTACGGTCATTTAAACCGTGTGTATTTGCAGCCTTCCGTAGCAGAAGATTTAAAAAAGTGTCAAGCCAAGTTAAAAGAAATAGACTCCTCACTAACTTTATTAGTATATGATGGCGTTCGTCCGCGAAGCGTTCAACAATTCATGTGGGATATTTTAGATATGCCCATTGGCGAGAAAGTGAAGTTCGTTTCCAATCCTAAAAACGGCTCATTGCATAATTACGGTGCAGCGGTAGACCTGACCATTGCATATACTAATGGTGTTGTATTAGACATGGGCGCCGGTTATGATGACATTCGAAAAATTGCCTATCCAAGACACGAAGCGGCTTATTTAGATTCAGGAATGCTATCACAACAGCACATTGACAATAGAGGTTTGCTGCGCGACGTAATGCGTTCCGGCGGTTTTTGGGGAATTCAAACCGAGTGGTGGCACTTTAATCGCTACAGCCGGGATAAGGCGAAAGGTTTGTTTAACATTGTTGAATGAAGAGCCTACAAACCAATAGCACATCCAAAACCTGACTATTATCATTGCTTCTGTGTAACATTTGACACAGAACTCTCTCAAGTCATTCCGTACTTTTGTATCATTAAATAATTAAAATTGATTCAAATGAAATTAGAACAAATATATACGGGGTGTTTATCTCATGCAGCATATTATA
>Ga0213861_10003620_pt1 | contig 12732 bp, 11 predicted proteins | sample PICome_4_FD_160110 | JGI IMG/M metagenome (GOLD analysis project Ga0213861, IMG submission 160110) | Coastal seawater microbial communities near Pivers Island, North Carolina, United States - PICO131 | ecosystem: Environmental > Aquatic > Marine > Coastal | place: USA: North Carolina...
CCGACTTAACCCATGAGTTATTGCGTTTCATGCCCAGTAGACGGCATTGAGCTCACTTTTATTCATAGAAAAGTGAAAATAACAAAAGCGTTTCTACTAATTACCACTTGACCCTGAGACCGTGCCACCGATGGTTTAAGTAAGAAAGATTTTTTACGTCTACCCCCTTCCATCACCGTCGCGGCGACTGCCATCTATCTGCAATCCATTCTGCTATCAGCTAAAGAGCCATGGGAATCTACCCTCCATTTCATTTATGCATCATCGCCGTGCTCTTCACCAGCTGTGCAATCTCATGCTCCCCTAATCTGGCTAAGGGAAGCAGCGAGCAGGGCCGAGCAAAAAAATCCAGGCCCATCGTCAGACAAGTAGGCGAGCCTAGCCCGACTGCCAAAAAAATTGTTGAATTCGCCGTTCAGAACATGGGCAAAAAGGTCGGTGACGGCCAATGCTGGGGATTAGGCAACTTGGCATATCGCCACGCTGGAATAAGGCACCGAGGCGGCTTCGTCTGGGGCAGACGTGTTCACTGGCAAACCGAAGGAGTCCGTCCTGGTGATATCATTCAGTTTAAAAACGCACGCTACCCCTATGCTTACACCGACGAGAATCACACCGCGATTATTCTGAAGGTTGTAGGAAGAAGCAGTGTCAAGGTTGCCCACCAGCATTGGAATGGCGTCTATCGCGTAACAACGAGCACGATCCCGCTAACCTATCTTCGCTCTGGATCGCAAACGGTCTACCGCTACGAACCCTGAGTGCCCTAGGTGCCCCTCAGTGCCCCCCAGTGCCATAAGCAACGAAGTAAGTGGCTACTTCACCTCGAGAGTGCCCTCCGTAACCCCCAGCTTTTCCATGACATCGAGGTCCTGCCAAAGGTGATGACCTGATGTTTCACCAGCTAAAAGCTGTTTGTAGGCTTGCAGCGTCTGGCGCGCTTCAGCGGCCTTTTCATCGAGGAAATCAACGCGGAACCTGCGCAAACCTGTGCCGCGCATTTGCCCGTAAAATCGAGCCCCTGTCTGGGCAAGCCCATTGAAAAGAGTATTTCGGCAGCCCACATCCGCTTTCAAGGTATGCAACTGGCCGACACGGTCCTTGAGCTCAACGTGATGTTTTTCGCACGGTTTACCACAATCCAAGATGCTCGTGCCCTCGCTCATAAAGGTGCAGAATACACAATGCTCCATATGAAACATCGGCATATGCTGGTGCAGCGTCAGCTCAAACCAATCTGAGGGCGCCGACAACATCAGATCGAGCACTTGGTTAATATTCAGATCATATGAAACCGTAAGATGATCGAGTCGCCCCTCTTCCTTGAGGATGCGAGCCGTCAATGGGTTCGCACAATTGAGAGAAAAGTCTCCGGTCTTATAAAGATCACTGCGATCTTTAAAGTGAGCGACGCCTCCTAGATTACGAATCAATACACCGTCTGGTTCGGCACGCTCAACCACCTTAAAAAACCCAGCTTCACCTGATTTTTGGATACGGGGTGTCGCCAGATGGATGCGAGCACCATTGCTCTGGCGCACCAATGCCACCGCCTCCTTACCTCGGCGTATATCCTCAAAATCGACGTAAATGTTGCTCAGTCCGACCTCCAGTGCCGCCTCGATCTGCTCCATGCTTCGGCAAAGTGCTGACAGTTCACGCTGGTGGCACTCATCCTGTTTTCGCTTCGGCATCAAATCTTCCAGTTTACCGGCAGATGATATACGCGGCGCAGGATCAGATTTTTGTCCATCTAAGGCATCGACCAAAGCGCGGCGAAGTCGGTTGACGGCCGACACCGCCATCATCACGGCACCCTCGAGTTGATTGTCCAACGCACCGAGCTGCCACGGCGTCTCCCCCAAGCGACCCAGCTGTTTCTCGAGAAACTCCGTGGTAAAGGGCTTCGTTTGTGCTGACTCAAGCAGCTCAGAAGATGAAACCGAAACTTCGCCACTGGTGAGCACCATCGGCTCCCCTGCACTTCCTGAAACCGTCACCTGCAGAGTCTCACGCACAGGTGTTAGCTTCGCGTTTTTCCAACTCGCCTTGAGGGCGCTGTTGAGCTTAGGATCGTCAGTTTTCCAAATTTTCTGGCCCACGTTGATGCGTTTCCAATCCAGTCCACTTTGCTCACGGTGGAAAAGTAAACGACTACCCTTCACCTCCCATATTCTGGCTCCTTGCTCTTGATCCCTATTTTCACCGGCATCAAATACAATACCGTCCCCTGCCTTGACCGGAACATCAGAAGCCAATTCAATCTCTACCCAACCTCGTTCAGACCCTGTGACTTCGCCGAGATAGACACCACGTTTTTTGCCAAACTTACCATGGGTCAAGCGTGGGTGATCAGTGCCCTCAAGCCAACCGGTCGATAGCCCACGTGAAAAAGTCATCTCCATGGCATAGCGATCATCGCGAGTAATCGGGCTCTCTGCATGCGCCACAGCCGCATCAATCGCCTTGCGATAGACCTTGGTAATAGCCGCCACATACTCAGGTGATTTAAGGCGACCCTCAATTTTGTAGGAAACAACGCCCTGCTGCACCAGGTCAGGAATCAAATCCACAGCGGCGAGGTCTTGTGGGCTCAGTAAATAACGCACCTCCTCCATGTCTCGTTCGACTCCATCAATGACTAAGGTGTATGGCATCCTGCAAGCCTGCGCACATTCTCCGCGGTTCGCAGATCTCTGACCAAGGCTCTCACTTGTCAGGCACTGCCCGGAATACGCCACACAAAGCGCCCCGTGCACAAAGACCTCAAGTGGCACACATTCCGTAGGATTAAATTTACCAATCTCCTTGAGAGAAAGCTCTCGTGCCAACACCGCCCGATCCAATTGATAAAGCTGATCTACAAACTCAAGACCCTCAGGTGAGGTGATCGTCATTTGTGTCGAGGCATGAATTTCCAAATGGGGAGCAACGTGCCGTGCCAAACGAGCAAGTCCCAAGTCTTGAACAATAATGGCATCCACCCCACTGGCATCGAGCAAGCGCAACTGCTGCTCTGCGGCCTTCATCTCACCGGTGAAGATCAGCGTGTTCATGGTCACAAATCCGCGCACCCCATGCTCGTGCAAGAACTTCATTAGCTCGGGCAAATCTTCTTCCGTAAAGTTATCGGCCCGAAGTCGGGCGTTAAATTTGGGCAAGCCAAAGAAAATGGCATCCGCACCATTCGCCACCGCGGCACGGGCACAATCCCAATTTCCTGCAGGTGATAATAACTCTGGCTGGCGATTTTTCGATATGGACGGGGCACTTAGCATCTGCGGCAGCATCGCTTGAAATAAGCAAATGTCCATCCATGAAAACCATGAAATCCTCTTGCGCTATTCACAAAAATACATTGCCATAAAGACGCTGAAGCAGCTAACTGAGCTAACTGATTAATGACGGAACATGCACTGGCGAAGAATGGCCTTGGGGAGGCCGCTGTCGAACGTATCATCGATGCGCTTCAAGCTGCAGGGGCTCGTTTCTGCGCAGATTCGTTTAGAAGAGATGCCCTATCTACCCTGAGCCAGCTTGAGCTCAAGGACCGGGTCAGACACCTCATTACCGTGATGAGTGTGCACCTGCCATCATCATTTCCTGAAACAGCCTATATTCTAGGTGAGCTCAAAGAACACTGGCCCAAGGCGGATGAGAATGAGGATGAGGCTGAGGATGAAAAACAGGTTTATTACGCTGCCTGGCCGATCGTCGACTACGTGGCCAAGTATGGGCTCAACCATCCGGAGATTGCTTTGCCACTGCTGCGCTACCTCACCCCTCTTTTCACTGCCGAGTTTGCGATTCGCCCATTCCTTGAAGTGCATCCAGAAGAAACCTACAGCCAAATACTCATGTGGTGCCTGGACAGCAACGAGCACGTGCGCAGATTAGCCTCCGAGGGTATTCGACCACGTCTCCCATGGGGCAAGCAACTTTCTCAATACATCAACAATCCAGCACCCGTCATTTCTTTGCTAGAAAACCTCAAAGACGACCCGTCCGATTATGTGCGGCGATCGGTCGCCAACAACCTCAATGATATTTCTAAAGATCACCCGGAGCTGGTCATTGAAACCTGCAAGCGCTGGCAGGCTCAAAAAGTAACAGCAAGAGAATGGATCATCCGGCACGCAACACGAACCCTGGTCAAAGAAGGCCACCCCAAAGTTTTTGCACTGCTCGGATTCACTCAAAAACCCAAACTGAAAGTAGAGCCGCCCCTGCTTTCCACCCGCCATCTCATCCTTGGCGAGCCCCTTGGCATGAAGGTGCAGATTAGCTCGAGCTCAGAGGACAAGCAATACGTGGTCATCGACTACGCCGTGCATTACATCAAAGCGAACGGGCAAAGCTCGGCTAAGGTTTTCAAATGGAAAAATCTACGCCTTAAGCCTGGCCAGAGCCTTACTTTGGAGAAATCTCACCCGTTTAAAAAAATCACCACACGTCGCCATTACTCGGGGACGCATCAGATCGAAATGCTGGTCAATGGCCAACACGCCTCAGTATCGGCCTTTGAGCTCCACATTCCTTGATCTGACGAACTTCAAACTTGAAACTTAAAGCTCCGTGGTTACAAGCACCCCATGAACTGTCACGGCCCGCGGATGAACATGGATCCTGCACTCCACACCGAGCGTAAGCCGGACTGGATCAAGGTGCGTCTTCCCAATGACCCCAAATTCTGGTCGACCAAGTCCCTGATCACTGACCTCAACCTGGTCACCGTCTGCGAGGAAGCTCAATGCCCGAATCGCTGGGAGTGCTGGAGTCACGGCACTGCCACCTTCATGATCGCTGGTGAAAAGTGCACCCGTGCCTGTGGTTTCTGTGCCGTAAAAACAGCACGCCCTGATGCCCTCGAAGCCGACGAACCCCAGCGGGTCGCTGAAGCATGCAAGCGCATGGAGCTCAAACATGTTGTGATCACCGCTGTGGCACGTGATGATTTGCGTGACGGTGGCGCCGAGCACTTCAAGCATGTCATCGAAGCCGTTCGCAGTCACAACCCCGGCATTATCATCGAAGTGCTCACTCCTGACTTTAACGACAAGGACTTTGCCCTCGAGCTCTGCATGAGTGCTCGCCCACATATTTTCAACCACAACATCGAAACCGTAGAACGCCTGACCGCTCTTGTCAGAAGCCGTGCCAAGTATCAGCGTTCGCTCACTGTGCTGAAAAAAGCCAAGGCAATTGCTGGTGGTAAGGTGGTCACTAAAAGCGGCCTGATGCTCGGACTGGGAGAAAAGGAACACGAGATCATCCAAGCCATGGACGACCTGCGCGCCCATGACGTCACCGTGCTCACAATGGGTCAATATTTACGCCCCTCGCCGCGTCACCTGCCGGTAGTTAATTACATCAAACCGGAAAAGTTTGACGAGTATAAGGAAATTGCCTTGGCCAAAGGCTTCCGCCACGTCGCCAGTGGACCACTGGTAAGAAGCTCCTACCACGCCGCCGATTTCCGCCCAGAGCTCGATCTCATTGAAGATATCGAGAAAGAGGCAGCGGCAAGTAAGGCTTAACGCACACTAGTGCCCACCCGCTTCGGCAAAGCGCTTGATGCGCTCCCGCGCTTGGTCGTTCAACGCCTCGGTGGTATCAATATACTGGCTGGCTGCCTCTTTATCCTGACGCATCCACGACGTAGCCGTAATACCAATGGCTCGTCTACGCATGCCCTCATTGCTAATCGTTTCCGCAAGTCTCAGATTTTGCGCAATGTCGCCACCCTGGTTGGAAATCACATAAGATGACGCCGCACTGTCACGCACACCTCCCTCTGGCTGGGCATTGACAAACTCCAATGCCGCCACTGAATCTCGGCCCACCCATGAGGAAACGACACTGCCAATGCTTTCTGCACGAGCAGCCTCATCACCATTCTGCATCACCCACTGGGCGGAGGCTACTGGATCATCTCGGCCCCACTTGCGGGCAATACTTTGCATCGTATCATTGAGATCACTGCCCTCAGAGAGCGTGTTGATTTCGGCTGCTGCTGCCGCTGGATCCGTGTCGGCCAAACCGCGCAAGGCCCTGGCCGTTGCCGCTTCTTGCTGATCAGAGGGCAAGCCTGCAATCCACACCTTGGCGCCATTCCAGTCCTTACCACCCCACTCTCTAGCGATCGTATTTTGAGCACTCTCGCGGGCTTGATCATCCGCAATCGAACCGAGCATTCCTGCCGCCTTCGCGGGGTCATCCGTCGCCGCCTGCCTAAAGATACCCTTCATCGCGTCGCTCTGATCACTGCCCTCGAGCGTCTTCGCCCAGGCCATAGCCCCTTCGCTATCCTGACGAGCCCACTCCATAGCGATGACCGAGGCTGCCGAACCTCCGCCACGGCCGCGTCCACCCATCATGGAGCCCATGCGGAAATCACTGGCATTGGCAGCGTAATAATTAGCTGCCTCCTGTGGGAACTTGGAGGCCCAGCTCTGAATCACGGTCTTTTTGACAAACATGCCTGAAAAACCCATGGTTTTGGTGTAGGCCATTGCTGCGGTCGGATCTTCCTCTCCCCATCGTGCAAAAAGCAAATAACCTACCATGATGCGTTCACTCCATGGTAGTTCTTCGAGTTTCTGCGCCTCCTCTTGAAATTCGGAGGGACCCAAACCCGCATAATAATCCATCAAGGCCCGCAGCCTACTGTTCTGACCGGGCAAGGACATGGCATCCTCGGCACTATCGACACGTGGACCTCGGTTTACAGCATCACTCGTCACGGGTGTGGAGGATGAATAGGAAAGTGTTGATGCATTCGTTCGGCGAGCAGACCGAGCATCACCAACAAGCTCATCTTCTGTTCCGCTGGTCACTTTTTTCCCGACCATAAAACCTCCTGCCCCGCCAATGACAAGAGCCCCGATTAGTCCAATAATACTTCCTTTCATAGTGTAAATAGAATGCCTGTTTGATCTACCACCTTATAGAACACGAGTGTCGTCACTAAGTTGCAAAAGATCCTGTTGGACGGCAGAAGCCCCGACCTCAGTAAGGCTGAGTTCGGGGATTCCACTTCCCATTCAGAATTGACTATATTATAGCTTTGCCTTGTTGCAACCATGATTAGACATTCCGTTTCCCGCTGGTGCTTCGGCTCCACCCCCCTCGACGCACTCTGCCAAAAATGCCTTCAATATGGCATCACAGGCATTGATTTACTCAAGCTCGACGAAATCCCTACCGTGCAAAGCCTCGGCATGGAGTGCTCCATCACGGCAGCGCACCCTGATGAGAATGACATCGGAGAAATTGAAAAAGGATTCAACAATCCATCATTTCACCCTGCCCTGCACGAGATCTACCAAAAGCTCATCCCCGCCGCAGCCGCCCTCGGTGTTAAACAGGTCATTTGTTTTTCCGGTAACAGAGATGGCATCAGTGAGCAGGACGGCATCAGCCACTGCGCCACTGGCCTCGCCCCGCTCATCCCGCTTGCCCAGCAGCATGGCATTACCCTTGTCATGGAGCTGCTCAACTCGAAAGTCGATCACCCGGATTATCAATGTGATCACACCGCGTGGGGGGCCGCACTCTGCGAACGCATCGGCTCAGCTCATTTTAAACTGCTCTACGATATCTATCATATGCAGATCATGGAGGGTGACGTCATCCGAACCATCCAGACCTATCACCAGCATATCAGCCATTATCACACCGCAGGAGTCCCTGGCCGGCATGAATTCAATGATGCGCAAGAGCTTAACTATCCAGCCATCGCCCAAGCTATTAAGGCAACAGGATTTGATGGTTTTATCGGACAGGAATATATGCCCACCACAGAGGACCCCTTTGAATTCCTGCCCAAGGCCGTCAAGCTCTGCAGTGCATAGCTCGTTTGATCATCAGGCCACTAGGCCACTAGGCCACCGAGCCACCAAGACCATCAGCCTAGTAGGCCACCAGCAGCGGCGGCAATGATCACCAGCAGCCATACCGGCAGCCACTTGAAATAAATCGCCAGGGCTAATAGTAGGATACCGACGCCATCGAGTAAGCCCCCGATGCTACCACCTGTCAGCATGCCCAGCAAGGCGGCGGCTAACAGGCCAACGACCGTGGCATTAGCTCCCCTGACTCCAGCACGAGCCCAGGCAAAATGCTTGAGCCGGTTCCAAACCGGCAAACCTCCTGCAAGCAGAACCATGCCCGGTAGAAAAATAGCGATAATGCCGACCGCGCCACCGAGCCAAGCATTGCCAAAAAGACCCATTGATGCCCCCAGAAAACCAGCGAAGGTAAACAGCGGCCCGGGTACTGCCTGCGCGGCGCCGTATCCTGCCAAAAAAGTATCCTTACTCACCATGCCCGTATCCACCGTGCTCGACTCCAGCAAGGGCAGCACTACATGGCCGCCACCAAACACCAATGCCCCGGCACGAAACAGGCCTCCCGTTGCTTGTGCATCTCTGCCACCTTGAATGATCATCGGCACAACAATCATCGCCACCATCAGTAAACTCGCTATGAGCAGGCCTCGCATGGGAATACCACGCCCTTTCTCACGCTCCGTATCTGCAGACTTCTCAACCATCAGTCCTGCCTCCTCTTTATGAAACACAACTGCGCCTAACAAGCTACCCACCAGAATCACCAGAGGCTGCATCCAAAGCATCGGCGCCATTCTCAGAACGACCAGCGCCACCAGCGCCAGCATCATTTCAGGCCATCGCGGGCACAAGCCTTTGCGCATACCTAACAAAGCAACGGCAACGACGGCAACGGCAGCCAGCTTAAGCCCATGCAACCAGCCCATGCCAAACCAATCCTGAATACTTCCCATGCCCACTGCGAAGGCAATCATCACCACGGCTGAGGGCAGGGTAAATCCAAGCCAAGCGGCGAGACCGCCGAGCCACCCTGCTCGTTCATAACCTATTGCCGCACCGAGCTGACTGCTTGCTGGCCCAGGCAAAAACTGGGTAAGCGCCAAGAGCTCCGCAAAACGTTTTTCACTCAGCCACTTACCACGCTCGACATAAGTCTCTCGAAAATATCCGAGGTGAGCAACCGGACCGCCGAAGGACGTTAAGCCCAACTTCAAAGACACTAAAAAACATTCCAACATTCCGCGCTGCATGGCGGCAGCTTAAATTTTCCCAGCAAAAATCCAAAGACCAAATTCTTGTCATTTCCGTCATCAGCCACTATCACCGGATCATGCTCTGCACCTCCCTTGGCCGTCTTCGCATCATCAGTATTGTTGAGGCCCTCTCCTACCTGATTCTTCTCGGTATTGCCATGCCGCTGAAATACATCTGGGGTGAGCCTCAGGCGGTTAAAATCGTCGGCATGCTTCATGGCGTCCTGTTCTGTATTTTCTGTGCCGCCTTATTAGACGCAATGCTCAAGCAAAAATGGAACTTAGTGCCGCCTTTCTGGATCTTCATGGCTTCGCTCGTACCCTTCGCCCCTATTTGGGTTGAGATGTGGCTCAAAAAGCAAGTGGTGCTAGCCAAGTAATCACCACACAAACAAAAACCGGCGATATGCAATGCACACCGCCGGTTGTAAATGTTTGAATCGCTGTTCGATTAACGCGAGTAGAGTTCCACAACGAGCTGAACATTGACCTGGTGGTCAAAGTCATCGTTCTCGGGAACACGGGTAATGTTACCCTTCATGTCTGCGCGGTCGAGAGTGAGCCAGTCCTTAAGTGGAACTGCCTGCGTGAGGTCCATGTAACGAAGACCAAGCTGCTGAGAGCTGGGCTTGTCCTGCACTGCGATCACATCACCAGGCTTACATAGGTAGCTTGGGACATCAACGCGCTTGCCGTTGACCTCAATGTGTCCGTGGTTGACGAGCTGACGTGCCGCGGAACGGGTGTTACCCAATCCAAGGCGATAGCAGACATTGTCGAGACGGAGCTCAAGGAGTTGGCAGAGCACCTCACCAGTCACCCCACGGCGACGGCTTGCCTCTGCATAATACAGGCGGAATTGCTTCTCAAGCACACCGAACTGGAAACGAAGCTTTTGCTTCTCTCCGAGAGCGACTGCGTAGTCAGACTTCTTGCGGCGACCTGCGCGGACACCATGCTGCCCAGGAGGGAATGCACGACGTTCGAGGGCTTTAGAAGGTCCGAATAGGGCGACGCCGAAACGGCGGCTGATTTTATCTTTGGGGCCAGTGTAACGAGCCATGATATGAAATATGTTAAAGAGTTAGTAAATGATGGATAATTACACGCGACGTGCTTTCTTAGGGCGGCAGCCATTGTGAGGAATGGGTGTCACATCCCTGATAGCAGTGATGTTGATGCCCAGGCCTTGAACGGCACGAACTGCAGACTCACGACCGGAACCAGGTCCCTTGACGCGAACTTCTGCTTCTTTCAATCCGTGGCTCATTGCTTGACGGCAGGCATCTTGACAGACCACCTGAGCAGCATAAGCAGTGCTCTTACGTGATCCTTTGAAACCCATCTTGCCAGCACTTGACCAGCCAATGGCATTGCCGTTGAGGTCAGTGACGCTCACCAAGGTGTTGTTGAACGTAGCCGTAATGTGAACCAAACCGGTTTGAACATTCTTGCTCTTCTTGGCCTTGTGAATGCGGATTTGCTCCTCTTCACCACCAGCAATTTCAGCGAAAATGTCACGCTTCTTTTCTGGAGCCTTAGGTGCTCCTTCTGCAGCAGCGCCCTCAGCTTGAGGTGCGGCTTCTTGAGTCTCGGCAGCAGGTTTTTCGGCGGCAGGTTTTTCCACAGGTGCTTGTGCAGCAGCCTCGGGAGCCTTGGCCTCTTCAGCAGCTGGTGTTTCAGCCGCGTCGTCTTTAATTTCTTCTTCAGACATAATAATAAATTTTCTGGGTCAGGGGGTTACTTGGCAACACCAACGGTGCGCTTCTTACCCTTACGGGTGCGTGCATTGGTACTGGTGCGTTGGCCACGCACAGGAAGACCCACCTTGTGGCGAATTCCGCGGTAGCAGTTAATAGCCTGCAAACGCTTCATAGCTGCTTGCTTTTCACGGCGAAGGTCACCCTCAATGAGGATAGCTTCAGAAGTGATGACTTGAGCAATCTTAACGAGTTGCTCTTCAGTAAGCTGGCCAGTGCGGATATTGGAATCCACTCCTGCTTGCTCGAGAATGCGTTTTGCCGTAGAAGGGCCAACGCCATAGATGTAGGGAAGAGAAGCTTCAATGCGCTTCTCATTCGGGATTTCAATACCGAAAATACGTGCCATATCCTTATGAGGTGGTGTGTTTTATAATGTTGGTAGGTGTGCTCATAACGACGATTTACCCTCATTGGAGGTTAAAGCGCAACCGGTATAATAGCCCGTCTGGACAATCCTGCACACCGCGCGGGAGGGGGTAGATACCAGAGAATACTCATCTGGCAAGTCGGAATTGACAAATTCACCACTAAAATAAGGCGATGACAGCTCGCGCAGTCACTTTTAGCCTCCTCACTTAGTCACTGCCTGCTGTCAGGCAACAAGATTGCTTACCACAGTAAGCAGTCAGAGAAATCACCTCATTGGGGCTCGCCATCGTGCACAGCCTCAATCAGCATAACCCGCATGCGCTTTGCACGGAACCTATTGATCTTCGCCCTCTGGCCAGTTCTTATTCTTTTCGCCAGACAAGCTGAGTGGTCTTTAACGCCTATTTTACCCAGTCTTTGTGCCTTGAGCTTGGTGTTTGTGTTTCGTTCGGCGCTATTGGGGCTTGCGGGCGGAGCCTTGGCGGGTGCTTTTTTACTGGCCCCAGTTGCCTGGATGGCTCCCCTTTTCCTCATCAATGACCTACTGCTCCCGGCGCTGCAAAGCCGTTGGAACCTCTGTGTGTTAATGTTTACCCTGATCATGGGTGGCTTTGTCGGCCTGCTTAATGGCGGCGGCGGCATCTCCGCCCTAGTGCACAGACTTAGCGCAGGGGCAAAACACGGGTCTCGCCGAATGGAATGGATCACTTACGGCCTGGGTTTTGGCTGTTTTTTTGATGGCTTGGCAAACAGCATGCTGGTTGGCAGCACCATGCGGCCAGTCTATGACCGCAGCGGCAGCTCGAGGAACCGCCTCGCCTATATTGTCGACTCGACCAGTAGCCCGATCGCTTGTGTGGCGCTGCTTTCCACCTGGATCGCCTACCAGTTATCGATGATCAAAGAAGGTCTGAGTGCTGCCAACATGGATGTAAACCCCTACGCCATGTTCCTTGCCGCCTTGCCCGGGAACTATTACTGCTGGTTCACACTTGTGCTGGTAGCCATTGTCATTCACCGGCGCTGGAACCTGGCTTCTAAAGCAACCACCGCCGCAGCCAAGCACTGCCCGCCCACGGATGATCCCACTACTATCTTAAAGCAGAGCAAACCGAGCCATGAAAACACCCACACTGCCGGCCTACACAGCGTGTGGATCCCTCTGCTGTTCCTTGTTGTCATGTTACCCATCAGTCTATGGTGGAGCGGATCTCGTGCCCTTCAGGGGAAAATCGGACAAATGGATGCCCGCTGGGTCGATACCTTTGCTGCGGCTGATACCGCCCTGATGCTTGTAGTGGTTGGGCTCAGCACCTGCCTAGTGGCAAGCCTCGTTTATCCACGCAATGCCCCGCTGCCTTATGGCAAAGCCTTCCTCGGAGGCATGGAGCGTATGCTCGCACCGACGCTGATTCTGATCGCCGCCTGGGCCTTAAGCGGCAGCCTCAAACAGCTCGATGCCGGTATCTGGATTGGCCATCTACTCTCTGGCGCGGT
>Ga0213861_10003623_pt1 | contig 12730 bp, 13 predicted proteins | sample PICome_4_FD_160110 | JGI IMG/M metagenome (GOLD analysis project Ga0213861, IMG submission 160110) | Coastal seawater microbial communities near Pivers Island, North Carolina, United States - PICO131 | ecosystem: Environmental > Aquatic > Marine > Coastal | place: USA: North Carolina...
TGATTACTATACCAGACTTAATAGGATTCACAGGTGTTGCATTGTTGATAACAACATACGCAATGCTACAGTTAGATAGAATAGACCCCAAAGGCTTTTGGTACAGTTTCAACAATATGGTTGTTGCTATACTAGTGAGTGTTAGTTTGTACTACACACCAAATATTGCTAGTTGGATAATTGAAATCTTTTGGTTCATTATAAGTGTATACGGACTTTGGAAATTTTATAATCGTGCATAAAGAATTACTAGTTGAAACATACATAAACGATTCTGCGGACTACGACTTTATTGTCGACGAAGCAACACAGAATACACTTGTACCTTACTTTGAATTTAAAGATACAAACAATGTAGATGTATCATATGAGAAAAGTTATGACAAGAGTGGATACGGCTTAATATTAAAAATACATGCAGTTTTTATTAACGAAGATGATTTAGCAGTGTTTAGATTACGCTTCGGTGGCGATTATCCTATGACAAAGTATCAAGAAAAGCCATTGAGATTTGTAGCATAAATGGTTGACAAATGTAACCAAAATCAGTATAATATTAGAGTTATTTGTATAAATAACACTGTAACAAGTAAAATGCCGCAAGGGTTTTGCAATAATGTTACATTTTATAAACTTGCTTTTTAAAGGAGATTATTATGACAAAGCAAATCCGTATCTCAACTGATACATTATCACCCTTATTCAAAGCCTCAGTTGGTTTTGATAGATTAGTAAACGAGTTCTTTAACGAACCTCAGTTTAATAACACCACTGGCTATCCGCCATACAACATTTCAAAAGATGAAAATGATGTCTACGAAATTACTCTAGCAGTTGCTGGATTTAAGAAACCAGACATTGACATTGAATTGGAAGATGGCACTTTGAAGATCACAGGAACTTCAGCAGTACTGGATACAGGTGATACAGCAATCGAATACTTACACAAAGGTATTGCAGAAAGAAATTTCATTAGAACTTTCAAACTTGCAGAATTTGTAGAAGTAAAAGATGCTAAACTAGAAGATGGTATTCTTAGAGTACAACTAGTTAGAAATGTGCCTGAAGCACTAAAACCGCAAAAGATTAATATATCTTAGTAGTTATAATAAGTAATTGTAGGGGCAGCAATGCCCCTACTCTAAATGGAAAACACACATGAGTCGACAGACGCAAGACGCAACAAAAACGATAACCAAAATCAGATACCCCGACAGATTTAATGTTGTGCTACTCAACGACGACTTTACTCCTATGGAGTTTGTTATACAACTTCTTATTGAAGTTTTTAATACTAGCATCGAAGAAGCAAAAGAAGTTATGATTAAGGTGCATGAAGAAGGCAAAGGTATTGCCGGTATGTACGGATTAGAAATTGCTGAACAAAAGCAACACGAGTCAACCATCATTTCCCGACATCATGGACACCCCTTGAAAGTCATTCTTGAAAAGGTGGAGTAATGAATGACATATATCCCGAAGGCTTTGTTACTCCAATTGAATCAGAAGACTTCGAACCAGGCTTAACAAAAGATACAATATTAAAACTAAGTGCTATGAAAGAGGAGCCTGAGTGGCTCACTGAATTCAGATTAAAAGCATTTGATCATTTACAAACAATCAAAGAACCCGAATGGGGAACAGTAAACTATAAGCCAATAGACTACCAAGGTATGCGTTTCTATTCGGCACCTAAGTTTACAGACAAAGATGATATACCACAAGACATATTAGATACATTTGAAAAACTTGGTGTACCATTACACGAACGAGATAGCCTACTAGGTCTCAAACCTAAAGTAGCAGTTGATGCTGTGTTTGACAGTGTTAGTATTGCTACAACATTTCAAGAAGAACTTGCAGTACATGGTATTGTATTTTGCAGTATCAGTCAAGCAATTAAGACTCATCCAAACTTAGTTAAAAAATATCTAGGCAGTGTAATATCATACCGTGACAATTACTTTGCTACACTGAACAGTGCTGTGTTCTCAGACGGCACATTCTGCTACATACCAAAAGGTGTTAAGTGTCCACTAGAACTAAACACATACTTTAGAATTAATGCTCGTAACACAGGACAGTTTGAACGCACACTTATTGTAGCAGACGATGAGAGTTTTGTTAGTTACTTAGAAGGTTGTACTGCACCAGCATACAGTGAGAATACATTACATGCCGCAGTAGTAGAACTAGTAGCAATGAGAGAAGCAGAAATTAAATATAGCACAGTACAAAACTGGTACCCAGGTGATGAAGAGGGTAACGGTGGCGTATTGAATTTTGTAACAAAAAGAGGAATATGTAAAGGTGACAATTCTAAAATATCTTGGACCCAGGTCGAAACGGGTAGTGCTGTTACTTGGAAGTACCCATCCTGTATATTACGAGGTGATGGTTCCGTTGGTGAGTTTTATTCTGTTGCAGTAACAAAGAATAAACAACAAGCAGACACTGGCACTAAAATGATACATGTAGGTAAGAATACTAAAAGCACAATTATATCAAAAGGTATAAGCAGTGGCGACAGTGTTAACACTTATAGAGGTTTAGTACAAATAGGCAAGAAGGCACATAACAGCAGGAACTATACTGAGTGTGATTCTCTAATGTTAAATAACAGTCAGGCCTTGACATTACCCACCGTTTCACAGTATAATAGTACTAGTGTTGTAGAACACGAAGCAAGTACAGGTAAGTTAAGCGAAGAAGCACTGTACTATCTACAATGCAAAGGGCTAAGTGAAGAAGATGCAATCAACTGTTTAGTAACAGGATTTTGTAAAAGTGTCTTCCAAGAATTGCCATTGGAGTTTGCCGCTGAAGCAAATAAGTTATTGAGTGTTACACTCGAAGGAGCAGTTGGATAAGATGTTAGTATTACAAGACCTAGAAATAAAAACAGAAGGCAAAGAATTATTAAGCAATGTTAACTTGGAGTTTGGTCCAGGTATACATTTTATTGTTGGACCTAATGGTGCAGGTAAAAGTACACTAGCTCATGCAATTATGGCTAACCCTAAGTATGATATTAACGGTGGTATGGTGTACAACGACACAGTACTAGATGATCTTGCTACATGGGAAAGAGCTCAACTAGGTATGTTCTTAAGTTTTCAAAACCCTACTCCGGTAGAAGGTTTAAGTAACTTTAGACTTATCAAAGAAGCAATGTCAATGGGCAGTACTAGTAGTATTATGGATAAGCTCAATGGCTTCAGAGGTATTGCTGACGAGTTAAATTTACCAGAAGGTTGGGATAAGAAGGAACTAAATGTTCAAGCAAGTGGTGGTGAGAAAAAGAAAAACGAGTTGATACAAATGAAAATGTTAGACCCAGCAGTTGCAATACTAGATGAGCCTGACAGTGGATTAGATGTAGATGCTATTAACATATTAATCGATCAACTAAAAGATTTTAACAGCAAAGACAAAACAATAATCATTGTTAGCCATTATGAGAAACTACTTAAAAGTTTTGAACCTACTACAGTAACAGTTGTTGCAAATGGCACAACTACACAAACAACCGATACAAGTATTGTTGACAAGGTATTAAAAGATGGCTTTAGAGACTTTACATAAATTCCAACAGAATCCTATTTACAAGCACATGGACATTAAGCATGTACTTGATACTGAATACGATTTGATGAATCCTCTTACAGTAGCTCACGGATTTAACGGCATAGGAATCACACCCGAAACAATCTATAGAGATATGTTTGTTGACAAAGTGTATAAGTTCAATGCACTGAAAAGCGAATACGGTCACTTCTTTAAAAAGAAAAATATGATAGGTGACTTAACATTACCTGATGATAGCAATTGGATTAAGGCTTTAACATTTTCTAACAAAAGTAAAAAACAAGAAAGAACAGAAGTTGCTTATGCTTCAACTGATGCTGTAATTGATCAACTGTTTTCTGTCTATATAGAAGTAGAACCGTATTGCACAGCAATGGTAACAGAAAACTTTTACAACGATGCAGATCTTAAAATACACAAAATTGTATATGTACTCAGAGAAGGAGCCACATTAGATATTGTGAGAAACATCAATGTTCAAGCCGCACATGAAACTGTACAGGTTATAGAAAGCGAATTTGTACAGCACCCTAATAGTACTCTTAAGGTATACACCAGAGAAGGTATACAAGGGTACTTACAAGATTTATACTTTGTTGATGCTACACAAAATACAGTAACAGATATCAAATGTCGTTACAGTGCAAAAGCAGATAACAGTGTTCATGTAGTAACAGATGTTAACCACCAAGGTAAAAATTGTAGTACTAACATTGATGTAAAGTCAGTCACAGACGACGATAGTAAATTTACATTCTCAGGAAATCTTAATGTAGACAAGAAGGCAGAAGGCGCCGATGCCCATTTAAAAAATAAAAACTTACAACTAGTTGATACTGCTACTGTAATCACTGAACCTAAGTTAGATATCAGAACAAAAGAAATTGCATGTACACACGGTTGTACAGTCAGTTCTATTGATGAAGATCAACTTTATTTGTTAAATACTAAAGGTATTAATAACAATATCGCAAAGCAACTACTAACCGAAGCCTTCTTAAATGGATAACGAATTTAACAACATCAAATCAGTATTTCCTACTTTGGATAATAATCCTACACTTGCATACTTTGATAGTGCTGCAAGTACACAGACTCACTACAGTGTACTAAAAGCAATGAACGAGTATTACGAACATGAGCGTTCTAATGTACACAGAGGTGATTATCCTATTAGTAGATCAGCCTCTGACAAAGTAGAGACAGCAAGACAACAAGTAGCAACATTACTTAATGCACACGAAGATCAAATTATATTTACTGCTGGTGCTACAGATGGACTTAACATTGTTGCTGATTGGTCTCAATCAGTAGAGCATGTTTTTATAACAGATGCAGAGCATACAGCAAACATACTTCCATGGATAGGACACGGGAGAACAATAGACAACGGCAAACTAATTGTATTGCCTACGCAGGACGATGGAAGTATAGATTTACAAGAAGCAGACAGAGCTCTTTCTAAACATCCTGGTTCAGTATTAAGTATGATAGCAACAAGTAATGTCACCGGAGCCACAACACCTTGGCGTACACTTGCTAACATGGCCAAGCAATATGGCATAACAGTTTGCATAGATGCTTGTCAAACAATTAGTTCACACCAAATGGATATGCAGTCATGTCCTGAAGTTGACTTTGCAGTGTTTAGCAGTCACAAGATGTTTGGGCCTACAGGCACTGGCATACTGTATTGTAAACACGATCTTTCTAAGTTACGACCTGTTAGGTTTGGTGGTGGAACAGTTGATCACTATGACTTTAACGGTAATATAAATTGGGTACATGGACCTCACAAACATGAGCCCGGTACTTGTAATATTGCAGGTATCATTGGTACAGGAATAGCTGCTGAATGGATTAATTACATTGGATACGATGCAATTGATAAAAAGTTATGCAGTATACACAACTACCTAAGAGAGTTAGGTATATATAATATACCAAGCATGTCTGTGGTAAACGGCGACACTACAAATGTATTAAGTTTTGTTTGTCAACGCCACCCTGGAGACATTGGTGCATTATTAGGCAACAATGGCGTTGCAGTGAGAACCGGTAAACTGTGTGCTCACCCTTTAGTAAATAGACTTTCGGAAAAAGGCGTACTAAGATTGAGTTGGCATGTGTATAACACAGATGAGGATTGTGAAAAACTAATGGACGAATTATGGAAGATAACACAGAAATTAGCCTAGACAAACAGATATACAATAACTTAGAAAAAGTTGTTGACCCAGAGATTGGTATTAATATTGTTGACTTAGGTTTAATATATCAACTAGATATCGATAACGATAACAATGTTACAATACTAATGACTTTGACAGCACCCAACTGTCCTTTTGGCGAAGAGATATTAGAAGGTGTAGAATATGCTGGAACAAGAATTGACGAGGTTAACGAAGTTAAGATAAACTTAACTTTTAATCCGCCATGGAACCCAGACAAGATTTCTGATGCTGCCAAATATTATATGGGTATAATGTAACCCACTACTAAATACACACACAGAAAAACGGAGAATAAAATGGCTTTCGAAATTGGAATCCCACAAGTAACTTTCAAAATGAGAGTTGAAACCGACGAAGCACCAGGCTTTGAGTGGAAAGAAGTACCAAGTATGGAATTATTTGCTGGTAAAAAAATAGTACTATTTGGATTACCAGGTGCATTTACACCTACTTGCTCTAGCACACACTTACCAGGCTATGATGTAGAATATGATAAACTATTAGAACTAGGCGTCGATGATGTCTATTGCGTTAGTGTTAATGATAGTTTTACAATGAATGCATGGTTTAAGTCGTTAGAAATTAATAATGTAAAACCAATACCAGACGGTAGTGGTGACTTTACTCGTACACTAGGTATGCTTGTAAAGAAAGATAACTTAGGCTTCGGTATGAGAAGTTGGAGATACAGTGCAATTGTTGATAACGGTATGGTTACACAATTGTTTGCTGAGCCTGGATTAAGAGATAACGCAGAGGACGATCCGTTCGTTGCATCTGATGTTCACTCTATGATAGAGTTTCTCAGTAAGGAAGAAACTTCTTAACGTATATATTAGCGTCAGCAGTTTCAGTTTCTATATAACCGCCTACAGTTTCAAAGCCAAATTTGGTATAAGAACTAAGGGCGGTTTTTCTTGGAATGCTCCACACTAACAAACAGCCTTCGACTAATGCTTGATGCTGTGTCATACTAAACAACCTCTGTGCTATACCTCTTCCTCTATAATCAGGGTCAACCCAAATACCTCTACTTCGATATTGTACATTGGCTGTACGGTGTCCTGAATTAACTCCTACTAACTTATCATCTACATACACTCCCCAAAATGTTGGTGTGTAATCAAATATACTCATGTCTATGGGATCAGGCGAACCTTCGAAAGGCCAAGTCATTGCACTCATAGGCTCAATAGCACTTTGTCTGTTAGGCCAAAGTTCATTTTGCCATATAGGTAGTATTGTTTCAAAAGAAATCTTTCTTGTGAGCATGTAGTTATTTATTGAGTATTATGTGTAACTAACTAATACTGTGGCATTACCGACTGTACTGTTTCCTTGAGTTACATATAACTTAATAGTGTTATCAGCATCTAGTGCATTGACATAAACATAACTTGGTGACACTTCGAATGTAAGTGCTTCAGTTAAGTCAACATACTGATTATCCATCAGCCTAGTTCTCAATGTATCGTCGCCTATTGTAATAGATGTTGAACCGTCAAATGCATTAGTAACATTTACTACAACACTTAGTGGTCTAGAACCTGAACTAACATCGCCTAATGTAATAGTGCCACTGTCGAAAGTAAAGTCTGCTGTCATTGTTGCAGCGTCTGTAGAACCACCACCGTCTTGTGTACTAACAAGTGTTAAGTGGCTTATTGCAGTTGGGTTATCTTGTTTAGCAATGTAAATAGCATACTCGCCATCACCTGCATTTGATACTTCAAGCAAGTCACCTTCGTTAATAGAAGAATCAGCATACACTGTATTTAAGTCTGCTTTACGATGAGATGTTGTTGCACCAGTAGCATCAGCAGACAAGCCTAAAGCACCTGTGTACCTAGCACCAACAACATAAATTACATTGCTAGTACCTGTGCCTATTGATGTTGGTAAGTTATTACCTATAAAGTGTAACACGCCTGACGCATAGTCAAAGTACCATTGGTCATCGTTACCTGAACCTGTTTCAAATAGTTGATCACCTACTGACTGTGGATTAGATTGTCCAGTAGTTGCGGCATATACCTTTAACTGATATGTTGCACCAAACCCTGGTGGTATCCAATTTGTTAATCCTGTTTTCCAAGTTCTGTTATCAGTAGAGGTTGCATCTTCTGTGGTTTCTAAACTACTTGATAGTGCGTCACTGTATACAGTTAGCACAGCCGAATTCGCACTAGGTATTACACTAGGAATACTAGAAGCCTGTGCCCATATTTGCGATGGCTTAATAATAAAGTCTGATGTAATGGCTTCGTTAGGTGCTTTCTTTTGGGCGTTGGTATCTGTCTTTGTTTTACCAAAGCCTATCTTCTTCCAAAGTAAGTCAACTTTTTGTGAATCTGATATTGCCATTATGCTATGTTCAATCCTGTTATATAATCTCCAGACTCTAGTTTAAATCTTACTAGTATCTGATTGCTGTAGGAATTAGTTGCGTTTTGATCACCAAGTGTAAATGTAAAGTCATCGTTGCTGTATGTAGTTCCGTCTACGACTCTATCGCCTGATGTAAATGCACAACCGTTACTACCGTTACCACCGTTACCTGTATCAGCACCTGGTGTACCTGCACCACCATATGTGATACCACCGTCCATCCATCCGTTAAGTGTACTTGCATCGTCAATGTTTGTGCCTGGTGCGGCTATAAAGCAACCGCTAACCTTACCTGTTAGTGTAAGTGTGAAACTTGACAATGTTCTTCGTCTAAATGCATAAGTGATATACTGTGATCCACTTCTACCTGTGTTTAAGTCTGGGCCTACTGGCAAGTAACCTGTACTGTAATCAACAGTGTTATGTTCTACTTGTCCAAATCTAACTACTGCTTCGCTAGTGCCAGCAATAGTTTCTGCTCCAGTCCATGCATGGTTTGAGAAGTAGTCTGTTGTACTACTGTATGCAGGAGTATCAGCAGCACTACTAAACTCTGTAATTCTTTTTGCATCGTCGTTGTAGAAGAAGCCTAAGTCATTATCTACATGTATAGTTTCTTCGTCAATTGAGTTTGTGGAGATACTTTGTTTCCACACTTGAATTTTTGTTGGGTGATCAGATGTGTAACTTGATATACCATTCATGTTCTGTGCGGCAAATTTAATAGTTTCAACTGACTTAATATTACTTGTTGTTATTGGTATCGACACATTACCAATTGCGTATGGTGTACTTATACCAACATTTGCAAGTGGTGTGCTACCATTTAACATAGAACTTGCACCATCTATATCAGCATATGATCTGGTACCTTCTGTTATTGAAAGACTATTTTGTGTTTCGTAATTACTGCCACCAGAGATATGAAAAATAGTAGTGCCATCGTAGTATGCTTGTCCTGTTAAGTTGCTTATAGTTGCACCTACTAGTTTTACACTAGGTGAACCTGAATTATAATAAGGTATGCCTGACACATATCTGTATGAGCCTGCACTATCTTCTTCTAGTGTTGCACTACCAATACTAACTGTTGGTGTGCTAGATAAGTTGTCATACAAGAAGTACACATTGTTGGTTGCACCTGTATTGTTATGACTTAATGCAAGTGTGTGCATACCGTGATCCATTGAACTGATGTTTTTGATAACTCTCGCACTAAACACTTGATAAAAGTTGAATGGATATGTTGATGTACTTATTTCATTGTGTGCATCGCCTTCAGATGTAATATCAAGACTGCTGAATGATCCTGTCTCACCTGTGCTATTTGTGAACGTCTTTGTTCCTTCTGCAACACCATCAACTAAAGCACTTACTTCATTGCCAGTAAAACTGTTGTATACATCTGAGGCGATACTTGTTTGTATACTGCTCGTAGTATCATACCTTCTTAATGTATTTGAATTTAATGTGCTACCTGATGCAAACCCACTGCCTGTGTTATCTACTGCACCACTTGCTAATTTAGATGAACTTCCTTGATTACTGTTTGTTGACCATGTTATGTTTTTACTGCTTAGTCCTGCTGGAGCACTAGGTACATCTTCTACTTGCACTATTTCTGAATGATCTTGAGACTGTGCTGTTATGTCAGGTGTACCTCTTGCACTTAATATAACGTTGTGCCCGTTTACAGAATGGTTACTATAATCTAGCTCAATGTTACCTCCGCCTACTGTTCCTGCAACACCACTTGATTGTGCTACATTTGTAAATTGATAACTAGCACCGTTATCTTGTGTTAAGTCATATTCGTCAGCATTCTCAGAAGTATTTTCTAGTGTGAGTAACGCACGATTATTACCTGACAGGTCTGTGCCTTTGTACATTGTGGTTGCGGCATCACCACTTGCTCTCAGGCTTGCTGTGGTACTGATAATATTAAAATTTCCTCTCACATCTGGCTCAACGTGTACAGTAAAGTTCGAACTTATAAACGGTGAGTTGTCATGTTCGGATATAACTTCTAAATTACCAGTGTAGTCTTGTGATACTCCGTTTGCTTGATCACTACTACTTAATTCATAAGTATGTTGAATTGTTTGCCCGGTATCGCCTGATGCAGATGTTCCTGCATTTACTGTAGTTGTTTGTCCATCGCCCCAAACATATCTATACTGTATACCAAAGTCTGCATAACTACCAATCGTGTTTTCTGTACCGTTAGTAAATGTTACAACATGGCCCGAGGTTCCTGATTCATTAACGCCGCTGTTATCGTCTAATGTTACTTCTGGAGTATGTTCTGCATACACTTTGTGAACTTCAGTGTGCGTTGTAGGTACAACACCTGGTGCCGCAGTACTGTGACTGTCTAGTGATAGTTCAACTGTAAACGCTTCGTCAGTTTCTGCTGTTGTTGAGAACTGATGACTTAGTCTTGCTGCAGTATTATCTGCTCCACCTGCTGACGAATCTGAACTAATTGTTTCTTCATTGCCGTCACCCCAATCAATTGTGTATTGAATTGTTGCGCCTTGTGTATTAGTTGAATTGTTATCTAAATAAATTGTATCGCCAATATCGGAATTTGATATTGCACTACCACCACTTGCAGCACCATACAAGGCAAAGTCTGCAGCCGGGTCAGCAGTATAAATTGCAATAAAGTCTTCTTTAACTGTGGTTGCAATACTACCTTCACCTGTACCATTAGAGTTTCTTGCTACAATTGTTACATCGTAAGGCGAACCACTGTTAGAAGTATAAGTGTGAGATGGGTTTATTGAACTTGCTGAAATAGCATTAGAGTAACTACCGTCTCCCCAATTGACATCGTAATGTGTTGTATTCCCAATTGATGATAAAGTTAATTGCACTGATAACGGAGTACCTCCGCTTGTTACATTTGCAGTAGTATCAACACTCTTTACAAAAGTATTGTTTCTAACATTCTCTAATGCTTCATTTATTTTATCTATTGATTCTTTTACTGTGGTCGTTGTAGTAAGAGTTTGTACAGCACCATCGGTCCATGAACCATCTTCAGGATCACCTAATTGTAGTACACCAGCATTTGAACCGGCAACTACATTGTCCATTTGTGCCTTTGTTACAAAGTGTGTGGCTGCTGTTGCATTAGAACCACCCATTTTTGTAAGGGTGAGACCAGACCCGTCCACTACATTGAATGTACCGTCGCCATTGCTCTTGAGATGCGGACCTTGTTTACCTAGTTGTATTGTTTGATTTACACCGGTAAGTCCGTAGTCTTTATGCTCTGCCACCTATAAAATCCCCTACTAACTGCTTGATTATTAATAGTATTTATCAACTCTTTGTCATTGACATTGATAAGTATATCCTGTATAATATACACTCAAGTTTAGAGAATTAGTTATGAAAGGAACACACTTAATTATTGGCGATGTACACAGTATGTACAACCCTTTTGCTGATGCTGTAAGGTTCGCAAATACAAATAAATTGCATTTAGTGACTGCTGGAGACCTTATTGACAATGGTCCAGACGGCTATGCTGTTACAGAATTGATGTTACAAGAGATGTTTGAGGGCAGAGCTTCAGGCGTTATGGGTAATCACGAGTGGAAAATCATTAGATGGTTACGAGGTAACGATGTTAAACTTACTAATCCTAACTTCCCAACTGTAGAAGCAATGGAGAAACAACCAGCATTCAAAGATATGTTTGCACGATATGCAAAAAGATTATCATTCAATTTACAAGTTGGTGAGAATATGTTTGTTGCTCACGCCGCTGTAAAGCCTGAATGGTGGGCTGATAGAAAGGAAGGCAGAAAAACTAATGAGTACAACATGTATGGTAACTCAGATAGTTCTAAACTAATCGACTTTAGGGGAGAGAGATATCCTATTAGACTTTACAACTGGGTCGACCATGTTCCAGAAAATGTTAAGTTGTTTGTAGGACACGATCCTAGGCCTATGATAGGTGAGCCTGACTTTGATAACTTCCAAGCAACACCTCTGTCTGTTAAGAACAAGCAAGGTGGTATAACCACTTTTCTTGATGCAGGTTCAGGAAAAGGTGGTAACTTGTGGGGTGCCGTAGTAAATAGTGCTAATAACAGTATCGAAGCATTGATAAACTTTGGACAATAGAAATGAAACTAAGTTATAAGGATTCCGGCAAGATAGGATTTACATGTAGCACATTTGATTTGTTACATGCAGGTCACATCACAATGTTAGAAGAAGCAAAAAGACATTGCGACTTTTTGATTGTTGGATTGCAAAACGACCCAACCGAAGATAGACCAGAAAAAAACAAGCCAGTGCAGAGCATTGTTGAAAGACAACTGCAACTGGCCGCTGTTAAGTATGTAGATGAAATTGTAATCTACAACACAGAGCAGGACTTAACAGACTTGCTGTTAACATTACCTATTGATGTTCGCATACTAGGTGATGAATATAAAACAAAAGACTTCACAGGTAAAGAGATAGCAAAGCAACGAGGCAGTAAAATAGTATACAAC